>CDZJ01021068.1_pt1 | contig 60610 bp, 66 predicted proteins | sample 557391 | NCBI WGS metagenome assembly CDZJ01 (sample SAMEA3182111, study PRJEB8094) | gut metagenome | biome: human; feature: gut; material: Stool; isolation source: human stools | place: Canada | collected 2013-05-07 | reverse complement strand
ATGTCACCAACAAGCATTTTAGAGGGTTTCACGGCAACGGGAAATCCTCTAAAATACGCAATCTTACGGAAGATTGCATTGCTTGCCATTTTGTGGAACTCCAGAAAAAGTTCTTGCACCACGCAATGACATTGATAAACTGAAAGAAAGGCGGTATAATAAGGATGTAGCAAGAAACATATAAAGTTGTAATGAGATAAAAGTACAAATATAGTTGGAGTAGGTGGTGAAACGATGTTTAGGATAGGAGAATTTTCAAAGCTGACGCAGGTATCTATTCGTATGCTCCGCTATTATGACGAGGCAGGCATTTTAACGCCAGCGGAGGTTGACAAGTGGACGGGACACCGACTGTATTCGGTGGAGCAAATACCGCGTCTAAATAAAATCCTGTATTTGCGGGATAGTGGACTGAATGTTTCAGAAATTGCACTTGCCCTGACGCTGGACGAGCAATCACTTCTTACACAGCTCAACAAAAAGCGCATAGAGATAGAAAATGCAATACAGGCCGAACGAGAAAAACTGCGGAAGATTGAACTTGCAAAAAGCGAAATACAGGGTGGTAAAGGAGAACTGCACTATAACATCTCCGTTAAGTCAATCCCTACATATCAGGTGCTATCCTTGCGGAAAGTTGTACCAACCTACTATTCCGAGGGCGACTTATGGAAAGAACTTTCTACTTTTACTGATGTGCAAAAAATAGAAATAACGAGCAATACATTTTCCATTTATCACGATACAGAATTTCGGGAGATAGATGTTGATATTGAGCTATGTGCTCCGGTAAAGAAAATGGGAAAGGCAAAAGGACCATTTTGTTTCCGCATGACAGAACCAGTCCCGTATATGGCTTGCACAATGGTCTATGGAGATTTTGCAAATATAAAAGGAGCCTACCTTGCCTTTGCCGAATGGCTGCAGAAAAACAGCGAATACAAAATGTCTAACCCGATGCGTCAAATCGTACATAGAGGCCCGTGGAATGAGAATAATCCTGAAAAATATTTGATTGAACTTCAAATACCGCTGGAACACATATGATTGTACAGGCTTTGAAATGTCCTGCAAAAAAGGCAGGGCATTTTTTATTTTTCCCTGTTGCATCTCACATGATGTGAGGTATTATACTGGATTTACCAACATAGCAAGGAGGAAAAATATGACCTATCAATTAAAAGCCATTGGCAAAGTAAAGAATGATGAAAACGGCACATTTATTCAGTTAGAGCCGGAGTACATTCCCGGACTGCAAGCCTTAGAGGGCTTCAGCCATATCAATGTCCTTTGGTGGTTCAGCGATTGCGACAACGACGCAGATCGAAATGAATTACAGACAGAACAGCCCTATAAAGGCGCACCCGAAGTCATGGGTGTATTTGCGACACGCTCTCCTGTGCGTCCGAACCCTATTGCATTAACAGCGTCGGAAATTATCAACATTGATTTCACCAACGGCATGATTCGTGTTACATTCATTGACGCAAATGACAATACGCCCGTACTCGACATCAAGCCCTACACACCGAGTTTTGACAGGGTTGAAACACCTGGTGTTCCCGCATGGTGCAGCGAATGGCCGAAAAGCACAGAAGCCTCCGGCTATTTTGATTGGGGACAGGTGTTCAACTTTTAAGGGGGTGGCTTATGAAATTACAGGATTATGCTCAGAATAAGCCTGTTCTTGAAACGGAACAACTTATCCTACGCCCTCTGCGAAAAGAAGATGTTTCAGATTTGAAAGAATGGTTGGGTGACAGTTCCATTTATCAGTATTGGGGAAAACGCCCCGGGAAAAGTGACTTAAACCCGGAATTGCTTTTTCAAAAGCCGGAGAAACCAACAAAAAGTTTTCATTGGGGTATTGTGCACAAACAAGATTATAAAGTTATCGGGGATATGTGGGTGTATCTCATCGAAAATGACCGCATGGCAAAAGTAGCATTTCGCCTTTCTCCTGCTTATCAAGGCAACCGACTTATGACAGAAGCGCTGGCGAGAGTAGCTATCTTCTGCTTTGAAGAAACAGAATTGCAGCGTCTTTGGGCTGATGTTCACATCTGTAACATTGCGTCATTCAAAACTCTTGAAAAAGCGGGCTTCAAGCGTGAAGGGCTTATTCGTGAGGGAAAAATGGTAAACATCTACTGCGATTATTATTTATATGGCATGACAAAAGCTGATTACATTGAGGTGATGGATAAATCCCAACACCCCAGCCGGAACAGTCCGTGATACATCTTAGCTTAAATAAAATACATACAGGATTTCAGATTATGTTTGCTATGATGGATTGGAATGCGCTATATTCAAATGAGGAATCTCCATCGTTGGAGCAAGTCGCGGAATACATTAACAATCCGTTATGGGTGGAGTTTAATAGCCGTATACAGTCCGCCTATCAAGTCAAGCCTTGCATGGAATACAGCCGTTGTTCCATGCAGGCAGGCTGGAATATTAAGTATAAAAAAGGTGGGAAGTCTCTTTGCACGCTCTATCCGATGGAAGGCTACTTTATTGCCCTCGTGGTTGTGGGAAATCGTGAGCTTACGGAGGCAGAGCTTCTTATGCCGCTATGTTCTGGCTATGTACAGACGGTATTCAAAAACACGAAAACCGGAAATGGATTGAAATGGTTGATGTTGGAGGTACGGGATAGTAAGATTATGGAGAATGTCCTTCGCCTTATCAATCTTCGGAAGCGTATACCGTCATAACAGGAAATGAAAGCACAATCTTCGACAAGGCCGGATGAAGATAGCAACATTATGCAAGAAAACGAGATACGCATAAACTATAATGGTATTATCGGGATAACTTTATGGAGGTGGCTTATGGAGGTGACTTATGGATAACTCTAGCAGCAGAATTGTTTTTGACGAAAAACTTAATATAGAGGTGTTAACGCTGACAGGAATGATAGAAAACTTACCTCCGCATTTTCATGATTACTATGAATTAGGCTATATAGAAAGCGGAAGCCGACGAGTAATATGTCAAGGCAGGGAGTATAGAATAGGGAAAAATGATCTGCTCCTTTTTAACCCGAATGACAATCATACCTGCTTAGAATTGGAAAAAGAAGTGTTGGATTTTAGATGCTTTCACATCACTACTGAACGCATGGAAGAATTGGCATTGGAATGTATAGGATATGCTATATGTCCATATTTTGAGCCGCAGATCGTGCGCCAGAGTGATCTTATTCCGCAAATCAAAGAGTTGATTGACTTAATTGAAAATGGATCGTATTGTGATTTGCAAAAGGAAGAACTGCTTTATATGATCATCGGCGATTTGGTTGCAGATTATACTCAACCATTGAAATGCGAACAAATGGAAATTTCGGATAGCGTAGAACGTGCTTGCGAGTATATTGAAAGGAATTATGCCACAAACATTTCTTTATGTGATTTGAGTTCCTTTACGGGCTTTAGTAAGTACCACTTTATACGTATGTTTACAAGAGAAAAGGGTATATCCCCCTATCGTTATATTGAATGTATTAAAATGACAGAAGCAAAAAAATTGCTGAAGGCAGGAGAAGATTTATCAAATATCACCTATCAGCTTGGTTTTAGCAGCCAAAGTCACTTTACTAATTTTTTCAAAAAATATGCCAGAGTAACTCCGAAACAATATAGCAAACTTTATAACGCTTAAAATGAGCTTTTTGCATAAAACACTGGAATACAACAGGAATATTTGTTGATGGTAAAAGAATAAATGCCCACACTGACGGAAAGGGGGTGGCGACATGGGAAATTAGCTGTATTTGATATATCTGAACCAGGCGGTAGAATTGCGGAAAAGCTGCTCATGTTGTTAAACGCCCGTCAGCGTCAGGAATTAGTAAATTATCTTCTTCATTCCGAAAAGCAACAGAATAATCCGGCTGACAGCCCATGTGCCATTCCCGAAACTTATAGGGTGCAGACAGTCTTGGATGAACCGTTTACAGAGATTCAAATGGGCGGTTTATATTTCTGCCAGGAGCAACGGCTTGTATGTATTGGCGAACAGGTAATCGAATTAACCGCTAAGGAATTTGACATCCTTGCTCTGTTAATCACACACCCGAAGCGGGTATTTACCTATGAGTTGATTATGGAATTGGTCTGGAATGAGGATTATTCCTACTACTCTCGCAAGGCAGTCAATAATCATGTGAGCAATCTGCGGAAGAAACTGAAAATTACGCCGGATTCCCCGGACTATATCAAAAGCGTTGTTGGCGTTGGTTATAAATTTGAAGTGCCGTAATATGACTATGGAATCAGACGGCAGTTGGATGTATCTAAGGTGTAGCTGCCTTTCTATCTGTTTTGCTTAATGTGGGTAATCGTCAAGATCAGAAGTAAGCTGCCTTGACAATTATCTGTAATTATGCTACCATCGGCTGATAATGTGACAGCATTTTGGCAAATAATAAAGACAGACTGATCGGAGCAGTAAGGAGTAATGCAATGAATGAAAAAATCCTAGTGGTCGATGATGAAAAAGAGTTGGCCGATTTAGTGGAAGTCTACCTGAAAAACGATGGATATACCGTTTATAAATTTTATAATGGCACGGATGCGTTAAAGTGTATCGAGTCCACCCCTCTGGATTTAGCCATATTGGATATTATGCTCCCGGATATTGATGGCTTTCAAATTTGCCAGAAGATCCGGGAGAAATTTTATTTTCCTGTGATTATGCTGACAGCGAAAGTTGAAGATGGGGATAAAATCATGGGGCTGTCCGTTGCGGACGACTATATCACGAAACCGTTCAATCCGCTGGAAGTGGTTGCCAGAGCAAAAGCGCAGTTAAGACAGTATATGAGATACAGGCAGCCATCACTCAAACAGGAGGATGAACGAGGCGAATACGATATAAGAGGGATGACGATCAGTAAGATCAGCCACAAATGTATCTTGTTTGGAAAAGAGCTTCAACTGACGCCAACGGAGTTTTCTATTCTCTGGTATCTGTGTGAAAACCAGGGGAAGGTTGTTTCAACGGAGGAACTATTTGAAGCTGTATGGGGCGAAAAATACATTGATAACAATAATACTGTTATGGCCCATATCGGGCGCCTCAGAGAGAAAATGAAGGAACGGGCAAAGAACCCAAAATTCATAAAAACTGTGTGGGGAGTGGGATATACCATTGAAAAATAGAAAGAAAACAAAATGTGAAGATGACTATTTGCTTTTCAAAAACAGATTATCCATCAAAATGCTGCTCATGATGGTTTGTTCCCTTCTGATTATAGCGGTTGTTTATCTGTTTATTTTAAAAGGAAATTTCGCAAATGCCGTAGTAGGCTTTTTAGAACGCTTTGTCTACTATGACCGTGACGAGGCTGTGTCTGTCTATCTTAGAACCTTCAAGAGATATGAGATATGGCTTTTCCTGTTGGCGGTTCTGGGTGTGTTTTTTGTGATTTTTCGCATGTTTGTGGACAATGTTTCAAAATACTTTAAGGAGATCAACCGTGGCATTGACTCCCTGGTGCATGAAGATGCCCAGGATATTGCTCTGCCTGCAGAACTGGCCTCAACGGAAAGAAAAATCAATTCCATACGGCATACCCTGATGAAAAGAAAGTCGGACGCCGAGCTTGCGGAACAAAGGAAAAATGACCTTGTTATGTACCTGGCCCATGACTTAAAAACCCCTCTTTCATCGGTGATCGGATATTTGACACTATTAAGGGATGAAGGCCAGATTTCCGATGAACTTAAGACGCGGTATTTATCCGTATCACTGGATAAGGCGGAACGCCTTGAGGATTTGATTAACGAATTTTTTGAGATCACACGGTTCAACCTTTCCCATATTACGCTTGTATACGGTAAAATCAATCTGACCAGGATGCTCGAACAGTTGGCATATGAGTTTAAGCCGATGCTGGCCGGGAAAAACCTGAAGCTGGAATTTGAAATGCAACCAGACATTATTGTTTCGTGCGATGCAAATAAGATGCAGCGTGTATTTGATAACCTGCTGCGAAACGCTGTCAGCTATTGTAATGCAGATACAAGCATTAAGATAGCTGCAGAGCAAATAGAAGATCACGCGCTGATCAAAGTCATGAACGAGGGAAACACAATCCCACAGGAACGATTAGAAAGAATATTTGAGCAGTTCTACCGCCTGGATGTGTCAAGAAGCTCGGCTACGGGCGGGACTGGCCTGGGACTCGCCATTGCAAAGGAGATTGTTGAACTTCATCACGGGCAGATTACCGCCCACAGTGCGGACGGCCTCACCTGCTTTGAGGTGTCATTGCCGCTCGTAGGAAAATCGTAAAAAATTCCGTTAAAAATCATATATTATCCGCAAAGGAAAGCGAAAACATAAATCGCTCCATTCTGATATGCTATATATCGGGTGGAGCGATTTTTTTACTTCCAGAAAGGAGTTTGGGATAACGATGGAATATCAGAACAATAACGGAAACTACGATAACAGGAACCGGAGGAAAGCAAAAAAGAAAAAAAGGGGTTATTACAGGGCTGTATGTATTGTGCTCTGTTTACTCATAGCCGTTACAGCATTCGGAATTGTGAATATGATAAAAAGCGGCAAAGAAACTCCTATCCCCGGCAAAAAGATTGTCAAAAACAATGAGGATTATTCTCTGGGGGATGGCGGACAAAGCGAGGCGGTTTCCCCCTCCCTTGACGCTGCGAATTCCCTTTCCGTGGACATCACGGCGGCAAACGCTATTGTAATCAATGCCGACACCAATACGGTATTGTATCAGAAAAACGGTACAGACAAAATTGCGCCGGCCAGCACAGCTAAGATGATTACGGCCTTGACCGTGCTGGATTACTGTTCCCCGGACGATGAAATGAGGGTAGGCGCAGAAATTGAAATGATGCAAGATGATTCGTCAAGGGCATGGCTTATGCAGGGCGATACCCTTACCGTCAGACAGCTCTTAGTTGCCCTTATGCTTCCTTCCGGCAATGACGCGGCGTATACGCTTGCGGTCAATGCCGGAAAGGAAATTGCCGGAGATATGGGGTTGTCAAATGCGCAGGCCATTGATGTGTTCATGGATAAAGTAAATCAAAAAGCAAAATCGCTTGGCGCAGAAAACTCGAATTTTGTAGTCCCGGATGGATATGACGCCGATGGGCAGTATACTACGGCATATGATCTCGCCGTTATTGCAAAGGCATGTTTAGATAACCCTTATATTTCAGAGATCGTGGCAAGCGATTCGTCTTATGAAAGATGGCCGAATGGCCGGGAGGTTACTTACAACAATACAAATGAACTTCTCAATCCAAACAGCCAATATTACCTGCCTGAAGTGATTGGCCTAAAGACAGGAACCAGCAGCCTCGGCGGCGCCTGTATCGTCTCTGCTGCTGTCATTAACGGAAACACCTATATCTGCGCAGTTATGGGGTCTACTGAGGATGGTAGATTTCAGGACAGTATCAATATTTATGACGCAATAAAAACCCAATGAGCTATTAAGGAGGGAACCAATGAAGAAAAAGATTGATATTACTGTATTTGGATGTGAGCCGGACGAAGCGGCGGTTTTCAATAAACTTTCCTATGAATTTGGCGTTACGGTCTCACTCATAAAAGAAGCCGTTTCAGAAAACAATGCAAAATTAGCCGCCAGATGCCGATGTATCAGCGTGAGCCATAAAGCGGAATTATCGGAACCTCTGCTTTTTGAGCTGAAAAACGCCGGCGTAAAATATATCTGCACCCGGAGTATCGGATTTAACCACATTGATATACAGGCGGCTGGGAAAATGGGAATGACCATCGGCACGGTAGCATACTCACCAGGGAGTGTCGCCGACTATGCCATTATGTTGATGCTTATGCTGATGCGTGGAACAAAATCCGTGATACACAGGGCAGAAAGACAGAATTATTGTCTGAATAACCTTCGCGGGAAGGAACTGCGGGATATGACGGTTGGTGTGATAGGGACCGGGCGGGTCGGACAGGCAGTTATGGAACGCTTGAAGGGATTTGGTTGTACGGTGCTGGCATATGACCGCAATCATAAGGCAGAAGCAGACTATGTTTCGTTTTGTGAGCTGCTACAAAGCAGCGACATCATTACGCTTCATGTTCCGCTGGCAGAAGATACTCTCTATATGATTGGCCGTGAACAGTTAGAAATGATGAAGAAAGGGACGCTTCTTATCAATACAGCGCGGGGTGCTTTAGTGGACACCGAGGCACTGGTAGACGCGCTGGAAGATGGGAGAATTGGAGGCGCCGCCTTAGATGTTCTGGAAGGCGAAGAAGGAATTTTTTATTATGACTGCACGCATAAGGCATTAGAACATCCCTACTTATCTGCTCTCCAAAGGATGCCAAATGTGATTGTTACGCCGCATACGGCCTACCATACGGAACGGGTGTTGGTTGACACAGTGAGCAATACAATTAGAAATTGTCTGAATTTTGAAAGGAGTCTTGGAAATGTATAAGATAAACATTGCGGTCCTGTTCGGGGGCTGCTCAGAGGAACATACTGTATCGATAAAATCTGCTATGGAGCTTGCTGCAAACATAGATACGGGAAAATATCAACCTTTTTATATTGGGATCACAAAATCCGGAGTTTGGAAACTGTGCGAAAAGCCTTGCCTGGATTGGGAACGATATGCAAAATATCCGGTCGTCTTTTCGCCGGGGAGAAATACGCATGGTTTGCTGATACAAAAAGATGGTGGATATGAAACCCAGCCTATAGATGTAGTGTTCCCGATCATTCATGGCAAATTCGGGGAAGATGGATCAATACAGGGGCTGCTCGAACTATCAGGTATTCCTTATGTTGGCTGTGATATTCAAAGTTCTGTGATTTGTATGGACAAGTCTCTTGCCTATACCACTGTAAAAAATGCAGGTATAGAGGTCCCTGATTTTCAGATTATCCAGGATGGCGACAGCCCGGAAATAGAGGATTTTGAATTCCCTCTTTTTGTGAAACCTGCACGCTCCGGTTCTTCTTTTGGAGTAAACAAGGTAGATAAAGCGGAAGATTTATGCGCAGCGATAAACGAAGCAAAGAAATACGACAGAAAAGTATTGATCGAGCAGGCAGTTTCCGGGAGTGAGGTCGGCTGCGCCGTATTGGGAAATGGTTCTGATTTGATTGCCGGCGAGGTCGATCAGATCAGCCTGAAACACGGCTTTTTTAAGATTCACCAGGAAGCGCAGCCTGAAAAGGGATCTGAAAACGCAACGATCAAAGTTCCGGCTGACCTGACGGCGGAGGTAAGAGAACGGATTCAGGAAACAGCTAAGAAAATTTATCAGACACTTGGATGCAGAGGGTTGGCCCGCATTGATCTGTTTTTATGTGAGGACGGGCAGATTGTCCTCAATGAAGTGAATACCATGCCTGGTTTTACTTCGTATAGCCGTTATCCCCGCATGATGACTGCGGCAGGCTTTACCCTTTCGGAACTCATTGACCGTTTGATTGAACTGGCTCTCAGGAGGTAAACACGATGGAAAAGAATTTTGTTTTTTTAGATGAAATGCTGCCCGGTGTCCGTTGGGACGCCAAATATGCCACATGGGATAATTTCACAGGCAAACCGGTGGATGGATATAAGGTGAACCGCATTGTAGGGACTAAAGAGCTGGGAGCTGCTTTACGCAAAGCCCAAAAACTTGCCAGAAAGCAGGGGTATGGTCTGCTCCTGTGGGATGGCTATCGCCCTCAGTGCGCCGTAGATTGTTTTCTGCATTGGGCGTCACTCCCGGAGAACAACCTGACGAAAAAGCGGTATTACCCAAATATAAAGAGGAATGAGATGGTTACAAAGGGATACGTGGCTTCACAGTCCAGCCATAGCCGCGGAAGTGCGGTTGACCTCACGATTTATCGGTTGGATACCGGTATGCTTGTTCCTATGGGCGGAGATTTTGATTTTATGGATGAACGGTCCCATCATTTTGCAAGCGGACTGACAGAGGCGGAATCAAGAAACCGGGAATGTCTGCGTCATATCATGGAAAGCAGCGGATTTGAAGCCTATTGCAACGAATGGTGGCATTATGTCCTGACAGATGAACCGTACCCGAATACATATTTCAATTTTTGCGTTGCATGACTGATTGAACTGATATTCTGATAATATTTATAATTTCTAAAAGGAAAGTGGAGAGCGATTTCTCTACTTTCCTTTTGGATTACTTTAATGGTAACTTAACTGTAACATTCAATCCACGAGGAACAGTATCAAAAAATTGAATTGTTCCCCGATGTGCTCTCACAATCTGCCGCACAATTTTCAGACCCAAACCATGTTCCGCTTCATCTGTCTGTTTTTGTGTACTGGAAATATCCTCGTCACTGTTCAATGCGTTTAGTTGTGGTTCACTTACTCCATGCCCATTGTCCATAACGGAAAAAGTACAGCTTGCATCATTACTGCCAACAGAAATTTGTATTTTACATCCATTAGGATTATGGACAATACAATTCCTTATTAAATTACTCAACATCCGACTAAGCAAAACCTGATCCCCGACAATCGAGATATTTTTACCAGGACTATCTTCTGATAATTCCAACTCGTACAGCTCTGATAAGCCATCATTCAATACCTCACTGACAACCTGGCGCGCTAACTCTACCGGATCAAGGCTTTGTTTTTGCATAGGCTGCATGGAATATTCTAATTTAGTTGTCAAATTCAAATCAGCCACTAAATCTTTTAACCGTTCACTGTGCCTCCGGATTATCCCGGCCTGGCTTCGGACAGCTTCTGGCAAAGAAGAAGTGTCTTCAATTTCGCTTGCATATCCCAAAATCACAGAAAGCGGTGTGCGTATATCATGGGAAATTCCCCTGATCCAGTCTGCACGGGTGTTATCCTTTTTCAGCAAATAATCACCGGCCTTATTCAAACCAGCATTGATTTCTGCTAACTCTCCGGTTTCTTCCAGATGGACAGGCTTTCCGGCTGACAGATGCCGAATGCCTCTCAAAATCGGCACCATAGCTTTTTCAACCCGACGGGCATTGCGGATAAACAAATATATCATCAATAAAATGTTAATGCAAAATACCACTGCCAGGCCAAATAACATAGGCCAAATGTATTGTGCCCTGAAAGAAAAATAGTAATTTACAACACTTCCCGGAGGCAGGCCGATCACTAAAAGCCCATCCTGCCGTTTTGCGATATTAGTCGGATAATCATCAAGATACCAGCGACTAAACATGGCAATATCCATTGAGGAATAATGGCGTGGTAATTCTTCCGGCAGATTTTCTTCCCAAACGACAGTGCCATCATCATCTAAAATCATAGCCCATGCTTCAAAATTATTAAGCATTTCTTTCGCTTGTGTATCTGCACTGAATTCCCCATCTGTTACCGTGATATGATTTGAAAAATCCTCAATCGGAAATTTGGATGTTGCCACATTGCCTAAATAAGCTATTACAAAATAGGAAGCTACTAACAGTACATTGACAGCCAGAAAAAGAACTATAATCCTAACTGTCGAAAATATATAGCGGCGAAAAAATCGTTCTGATGCGTTCACGTCTGCGCCCCCTTAATATTCAGGCGATACCCGATCCCCTTGATCGTCACAAGGGCAACCGGCTTTGAGGGATTTTCTTCAATCTTTTCCCTCAAATGCCGGATATGGGTTGCTAACGTACTCTCATATCCCTGCCAGAAGTCACCGCAAATCGCCTGACACAATGCGCCGGTAGTAACGATTCGCCCTGCATTTTCATATAGTTTTTCAAAAATCTGGAACTCTTTGGCAGTTAAAGATATGCTTTCACGATTGCGCTGTACTATCGCTTTATCTAAGTCCACGGTTGCTGTATCAAAGAACACTTTGCGATCCTTCCCAGGATAGGCCCGCTTCAATATGGCCTGCACTCGGAATAATAATTCCTTCGGCAGAAAGGGTTTCAACAGGTAATCGTCTGCTCCATTTTCAAAGCCCGCAAATTTATCCTCTGCTTCACCGCGAGCTGTCAGCATGAGGACCGGGATTTTGCTTATCTTTCGCAATTCTTTTAGTGTGGCAAATCCATCCATCCCCGGCATCATAACATCAAGGATCACCATATCTGGCTGCTTCTCTTTACATACTTTCAGAGCAGCTTCACCAGAGGATGCCGTCAACACCTGCGTAAAGCCGACTCTCATAAAAATGGACCTCACCATTTCCAACAGCTCAGTTTCATCGTCCACCACAAGAATCATTCTATCGTTCATAAGTCACCACCTTTTTTCTGTTTTTATTATACCGCAAGATGGACAGATTGACTATTCTGGTCCTGAAATCTCAAAGTAAATTCAAAGATGGCTCAAAGTTATCTCAAAGTTGATGTGGTATGCTGATTACGAAAACCAAAAAGGAGGCGCAAGCTATATGAGTGATTACATTATTGAAACGCATGATCTGACGAAAAAATACGGCAATCAGAACAGCGTTTCCCATCTGAATATTCATGTAAAAAAGGGTCGTATCTATGGACTTCTGGGACGCAATGGTGCGGGCAAGACAACGACAATGCGGATGTTGCTGGGACTGACGGCTCCCACTTCAGGCGAAGTGGAGATTTTCGGTAAGCCAATTCAGGGCAATGAAAAGGAAATCCTGCCCCGAATTGGTTGTCTGATCGAGTCACCGGGTTTTTATCCCAACCTGACAGGAACGGAAAACCTGAAAATTTTTGCCGACCTGCGGGGATTGAGAAGCCCGAAATACATCAAAAGTGCTTTGGAAGTTGTCAACCTGCCTTACCAGGACAAGAAATTATTTTCGCAATATTCTCTCGGTATGAAGCAGCGTTTAGCTATTGCATTGGCCGTCATGCACAATCCCGAACTGTTGATTTTGGATGAACCGATCAACGGCCTTGACCCCATCGGTATTGCAGAGGTGCGCGATTTTATCCGGGAATTGTGCGATGCCACAGGGAAAACGATCTTGATTTCCAGCCACATCCTTTCGGAAATTTCCCTGTTGGCTGATGATGTTGGAATTATCGACCACGGTAATTTGCTGGAGGAAGAAAGCCTAAAAGCGCTGGAGAGTAAAAACGCGAAGTACATCCATTTTTGCGTATCGGATGCACAAAAGGCTGCACAGATTATTGCCGCAACATTTCAGAGCAAAAACATCCAGCTTATGGATGACAATAATCTGTATCTTTATGATACGGCCCTGCCTGTAGCGAGAATTAACCGCACATTTATTGAAGCTGGCATTGACGTTCAGGAAGCCCATCTCTGCGAGGATACTTTGGAGGATTACTTCAAGAGAATTACAGGGGGTGAGGGGATTGCTTAAACTGATCCAATGCGAGATGCGGAAGTTAAAGCGGAAACACTTTGTATCATTTGTGATTTTCGCCGCGCTTCTGTTCCCAATTCCGTTTACGGCTCTTGTACTGGCCGGGAGTGTGGGAAACTTTACCGGCTTTGAAGCAGTTTTCGGCCTGTTGGCTACTATGGGTATGCCCATCATGCTTCCGGCGGTTTTAGGTATCATTGCGGCCATGCTTTTTTTCATGGAACGGGATAACGATACTTTGAAAAACCTACGCATTATTCCTACTTCCCCAGCTAAGATTGCTACCGCAAAAATCGCTGTGCTTTATATTTTGGGACTGATCTTTGCCTTTGCTACTATGGTTTCGTCAATGGTTGGCGGCCTGATTGCCGGAAGCGAGCTGACAAACATAGTAGAAAACTTTAGCATAGCAATCCTTACGGCATTACTCTACACTACAAGCATTTTACCCGTTGTCATTGCGATTGTCGGCTTTAACCGTTCCTATATTTTCTCGGTTATCTTAACATTTTTCTATACGATGTTTGATTTTATGCTTGCGTATGGAGGAATGTTTGCTACGACTGACCCCATGATGCGGCTGATTACAAGCATCCTACCAGCCCCTATCATTTACCGTTGGCAAGCTGCCCTGTTTGCTGCTCCCGGAACCCCTGCGTATTCTGCAATGGAGCCTTATTTTATGCCCTTTTGGCTTGTCACATTAACCATTATCATTATTGGGGTATTGTCCTATCTGGCAATTATCAGAATTTACAGCAAGCGTGAAAGTTGAGGTGAGGAAAATGACAAGTATTATAAGGACAGAATTTTACAAAATGAAGCGGTACTCCGTAATCTGGATTGGCGTAGCAACGATGTTTACCGTCGTGCTGCTTGCCCGGTTTATGGCAACGGCCTCTGACGGGGCAACCCATACGCTCATGAACTTTTCTTCCAGTGTGATTTGGAACAATTTAGTTCTGATATATCCTGCAACAATCGCATTGATCGCCGGATATATCATTGAACGGGAGCGTACAGACGACACGCTGAAAAATATTCTTACAATCCCTGTTTCCTTTCGGAAAATGCTGATTGGGAAACTGATTGCTGTTGGATGTATGGCAGTAGCACTTTCCGTTATTGAATTCCTGTTCACGCTCATTGTTTTCTTTGCCAGCGGATTTCCCGGATTTTCTATCGGCGGTATGGTACAGGTGCTTTTTCAGATGATCGGGATCAATATGATTTCTTATACTGCGGTCATGCCTATTATCGCGTTTACCGCACAGAGAAGTGGCAGCTTTATGGCCGGGGTTGGCTTTACTTTCTTTTATGGTTTTGTTGGAATGATGGCCTCCGGCCACGGCCTGCGTGATCTATATCCTATTACAGCGGGTCTTACCGTAATTGGTTATCAAGATGGAAGCAGTGATCCAACAGGAAACATCTTGTTGAGCGTAGCATCCATCTTGTTTATATTAGCCGTGACATTCATTATCGTTTCCACAGCGAAAAATCGTGAAGTAACCGTCGCAAAGAAAAAGAAGAAAATTTCTGGGAAAACGGTTCAAAAAAGAAATCATAGTGCGAGGTAGCCAGTTATGAAAAAAGCGATGATTGTATTGGGTATTATTTTTGCCTCAATTCTGCTCTTTGTAAAAATGAGCAGCAAAGAAAAAGAAATTGCATAGGAGGATTTTCAAATGAAATCAAAAAAAGTTGTAGTAGGCATTATTGCAGCAATATTAGTTGTCATCTGCATGGGAGTAGCTTTTCTTGCGACCCAAAATGACAATTACTATACGCAAATAGATAACAGATGGGTGCAGGAGATCCCACCGCATGGAGCGATGAATTATAAATACACGCTGACGGCCTACGATGAGAACGGAAACGAAAAGGATGTTGTGTTTGAAACAAGCCGTATATTGACCGATGATGCGTTCCTATGTCTGAAAGTCAATTTTATACGGGGTGTGGTAACGTGGGCGGAAGTGGAATACGAGGAATTGCCTGCTGAGGCTCAGCAGCATTATAACCAGTAGTTCAGAGACCCATCCAAACGGAGATAAATCAAATGAAAAAATATTTATCACTTTTCCTGTGTTTGGTATGCCTTATGCTAATGATGGGTTGTTCCAATACATGCAGAGATTTAGCAGATGACACAGACACTTTTATTGAGAATTTAGTGGAAGCAAAAGACAACTTTTTTGATAGCCTTGCAGAAGCAACGGACAATATATTCCGTTCACTTGCGAATTTCTTTAATGGCTCTGATTGATGAGAACCATAAAGAGCATCAAATACGTCTTTGCGGTGACTTTGACAAAATCAAAGTCACCGTGTTTCTATTTTTCAAAAATAAGATCAATCTTTCTGATACAGCCATTTGCTCCAACTTCCGTAGGGACAAAACCGACGTAACGAAAACCTTTCTCTGTGTAACTGTTAATGATTTCCCTATGCTTTTCAACATAAGAAAACACCATACCTCTTGCAGTATTTTATATCTGCCATGCCAAAACTATGATAGTTCAGGAAAGGACATAGAATTTAACCCTATATAATTTCCCCAAAAGGAGGCTGATGAAGGACAAGCCTTCTGCGCTTCCTTTTCGGGGAGGGCTGATAAATGCTGCCAAAGGGGAATATTCAACAGAAAGGTTATTTTGCATATAGAGTTTTATGCGCCGTAATCCATGTGGTGTGGATTGCGGCGTTTTTAATTTTGACCGCATTTGAGGAATTTCTATATCATACATTTTCCTGCGCGCCCAATCTTCGATGGGCGCGCATTTCTTATATAAGCGGCTGTTACAACAAGGGTTATCCGCGCTGCCGCTCCCCACCCTCTGATTTTGATTTTGCTTACCAACCAAAAATCGAAATTGGAGGAATTACCCATGAAAGAGATCAATCTGCGGGATTACTACCCGTTTTATACACAGGACATTATTGTTGAAGTGCCGGACGAGGTAGCGCTGCTTCTTCGTGAATATATGCTGTTGGAAGAAGCATATCGGATTCGTACATACCGCTACAAAGCATTTTACTCTCTGGATCGTGATGAAGGTATTGAACATGAGATATTGCAAAAGCCGATTAACCCAGAAGAAATTCTGGAACAGCGTCAAATGACAGAATCCCTCTACAAAGGGCTTGCCATGCTGCCGGAGAAACAGCGCCAGCGGATTTACGCGCATTTCTTCCTTGGCATGAGCAAAGCAGACATTGCCAAAGCAGAGGGAACGCACAAAAGCCGGATTACTCGTTCTATCGAAGCTGGATTGCGCCGCCTGGAAGAATATTTCAAAGAAATTTTCTAACAGACGGCAACTTTGCCCCGAAAAATGTACTGAATAATAGAGGGACATATTCGGCGGGACAAGCCTGACGGGTGTGGCCGGCAGCACAGCTCCGGCCCGCCCCAACTAAAATACTGTCATAACTGCCACGCCCCTCGCTTGCTCCTTGACAACTGAATATACGCTGTTACAGGCACTTCATTCTGTATTCCGAGCGGCAGATGGGGCGGCGCGATGACAGGCAGCCAAGGAGGTGATGAATTGAGGCTGTCCGAGCGATAAACGCAACTCACGAAACCGGCCGTGGCAGGTCGGGCGCGATGACGATGCAGATCACAATGGTACTTCTTCACGGCTCCCTAAAGACTTGGGGAGAGTTCCTGCGGCGTGCGCCTGCTCTGGCAAAGCGGCGGCGTATGCGGGACTATGATGCGGCGACGCTTTCCGCAGCCTATAACAGCCCCGTCCTGATATTCAGGGCTTGCCGGGGGGCGTGGCAAATACGGCAATCAAAATCGAAATCAGATACAATGGGCCGGATCTGTGACTTTCATAGCGCAGGTCCGACCTATTCATGTGGTTTTGATAACAAAAGCACATGCTATCACGGAAAGGAGGACACTTCCTATGATAAGCACTGAAACATCGGCTTTGAAATTAGCTGAACCTTATAAGAAGAATATCGGAAAGGTAACATTTCAGGTTTCTTCGTTTGGTAATTTGCAAGGAAAAAATACTGCACAGCAGCTTATCATGCAAATGTTGGAGGCAAAAATGAAACAGGAAAAACTTAATAACAGATTGTGAATTTGCTGCGTGAACTACTGCAATTCCTGCTGAAATGCGGTATAATAGGGTATGCAAACATCTGTATCTGTTGTTAGAAAGGATGGTTATGGCTAAGTTAAAACAACAGATCAGAATTACCGCTTTATATTGCAGACTCAGTAGAGATGATGAATTCAGCGGTGACAGCGTGAGCATACAGACGCAAAAAACTATGCTCACACAATATGCGAAGGAACACGGGTTCACAAATTGCGAATTCTTTGTAGATGACGGCTATTCAGGAACAAATTATAATCGTCCAGATTTTCAGCGGATGCTTGGGCTGGTGGAGACTGGCAAGGTTGCAGTTATCTGTGTAAAAGACCTTTCTCGTCTTGGACGGGATTATCTGCAAACGGGATATTTTACCGAAGTTGTTTTTCCTGAACATGAAACAAGATTCATTGCTATCAACGACAATGTAGATACTGCGAATGGCGATAACGAATTTGCTCCCTTCAAAAATATCATTAACGAATGGTATGCGAAGGATTGTAGTCGTAAAGTAAAGTCTGCATTTCGGACGAAGGCACTCAACGGTGAATACACAGGTGGTTATCCAGCGTATGGATACCGAAAAGACCCGGCAGACAGACACCGACTGATACCAGATAAACATGCGCCTATTGTGCAGCGAATGTTCCAGATGGCTTTACAAGGTGAAACCTGCTTCCATATTGCTAAAACGTTAGAAGCAGAACAGATTCCAACGCCGAGGGCATATCTGATGGACGAGTATGGAAAGTATGAAGCCAATGAAAGGGTGAAGCACCCCTACGCATGGGGAAAGACCACGGTACATAATATTCTCAGCAACCCGATCTATCTTGGAAAATTAGTCAGTCTGCGGTACCAAACAAAATCCTTTAAGGATAAGAGAATAGTGCCGAGATCAGAAGATGAATGGGTTACTGTGGAGAACACTCATGAACCTCTGGTGGATCAGGAAACTTTCGATACTGTGCAGGAACGGATTAAGGTCAAGCAGCCGGCAACATGGGTAAACTCGAATAATATCTTTCGTGGTTTGCTGATATGTGGAGGATGCCATACCCGAATGGTTTTCTCCGCAAGAAAAGGTCGAAAATCGCTTGGACATTTCTGTTGTAATAAACATCGCCGATACGGTGGGACGGAATGTTCCAATCACTACATCACATTAGAACAGATACAAGAATTATTACTGTGTGATATTCGTACCCATGCGAGTCTTGCCGGTGCTGATAAGGATAAGTACGTTGATTATCTAATGCATCTATCCGAGCAGGAATGGAATGGAGAAAGGGCCTCCTATCAGAAAGAAACTGATGGGTGCCAGCGCAGGATGAACGAGCTGGATGCCATTCTGAAAAAACTCTATGAGGATCGGGTGTTTGGAATTATTTCTGACGAGCGTTATCTGGCAATGTCTGCTGATTATGAACAAGAAGCAAAGCGGTTGAAAGATAGGTATTATGAACTCCAAGGTCTGCTTGATACTTTTACAAAGCAGAATCAAGATGCAAAAAGATTTGCGAAATTAGTGGAAACATATACAGACATTACCGAGGTCACGGAAGAACTTCTGCATACACTGGTTGATAAAATTGTGGTGCATGAGAAGGAAGTGATTGATGGTGAAATTGTTATGCGGGTGGATATTTACTATCGTTTCATTGGTAAGGTTGGCGATAAAGACGGAGAGGCTTTGAAAGCTCCAAAAATCCGCAGAAACACCAGGTTACTTATGGAGGCCGGAGTCATACCAACACACGAGGTATAAATGGTCTCCAAAAAAATGGTGCGCAATGAACATAACACCCCGGTCATCATCAAGTATCCGTTTTGGAAGATGACCTCGCAGAACCGGAAAGCCACTTATGTCTGCATCAACCAGGAAGAGGCATATATCCCCGGAGCCATCCAAAACCGGTCCATCTGCGTCAGGGGGTATATCGGCACAACGCTGGAGCAGATCCTGTCTTTGAAGCACGACCTAGAAGCCGAGATATAGCCGATCCCATCCCCTAGGTGGGATAAGCAGAGCGCCTGGCTTGCCGTTGGCAGCCAGGCACTTTTTGTAGGCAGAAACCCTGGCCTACTTTGGGCGGCCCACGGGCCGATTGCCCGAAAGGACGCAGAGCACAGCCCTTGTCGCATGTCAGATCCTGATACGCAATACAAAGAAAGAGCAAAATTTTTCTCTCTGCCGTTGCCCCCCCCTGTGCGTTCTCCCCCTGTTTGGCCGTGTAAGCGGCTGTGTACCCCGATGACGGGAGGGGTAGCATCCCTGCCCCCCTCGGCGGGTACGGGCCGGATTTGGGCCGTTGTCCCGCCCCTTGGAAAGAGAGAGGCCCTCCTCCCGTCCTCTTTTTGGAGGATGTAAGATATAGCTGGAAAAATACACAGTAGAGCAGTGCTATGACGGCTCGAAGGCCCACGATCTGCTTATGAACGAAGCCTTCGATCTGCTGATTCTAGATCTGAACCTGTCAGGCATGGACGGGCCGGATCTGCTTCGGGTGGCCCGGGTGAGGTGGCCGTAGCCGCGGGTGCTGATCCTGTCCGCCCAGGCAGGGCTGTCTGACCGGATAACAGGACTGGACCTGGGGCAGATGACTATTTCACCAAGCCCTTTGCTTTGGAGGAGCTGGAGGCCCGGTCTCGCTCCATCTCCGCCGGAGGGGCACCTCCATCAACAGAGCTGGTGTTTTCCCTATCCAATGAAGAAGGCCAGCCAGAGAGGACGAATCTCTCCAGCTGGCCTGCTTTATTTCTAAATCTCGAAACCTAAAATTTAAAATCATCTGTTCCTCTCATCATTAAATCCATTCACTGCAATCGCCTGTACTTGGGTGCAGTTGCCTTCTTCCTGAGACCCCACATCCTCCAGCAAATCCGTTCCACTGGAGGTAATATAATCGCGGGTCCAAAAGGAACAATAAGATTGGGATGCCGCCGCACCCTTCAATCTTGAATGCTTGATATCCATCATGAAGTAATCCTATCTAAAGATATGTTCATATCTTCTCTATCTGCAACACGGGAAATATGCTTCATCGGTCTGCGTGGATGGTGGACGCTCCAGATCAGCGCGGCAAACCCACAGCCGCCGACCAAGTTCCCCGCTGTAACCGGCAGCAAATTTTGGAGGAAGAAGCGGCTCCAGGTCAGAGACTCTACCGCGACGCCGGCCTCCCGTGCCAGTTCCGCATAGTGCTGAACCTCCAAGGCCAACAGTCCAGCCGGGATATAATACATATTGGCAACACAGTGTTCAAAGCCGCAGATAACAAAAAAGCAGACCGGCAGGAATGCGCCCAGAGTACGGCCAGCTGCGCTTTTTGCACACAGGCCGCACATTACGCCAATGCAGACCAATACGTTGCACAGAATCCCCAGAACCACTGCTCTGCCAAAGGAAAGTGAACACTTCGCCGCTGCGGTTCGGATGGTAAACACAGCCAGAGCACCGTTGGACAAGTCCAATTGGCCGCTGTACACAATCGTAGCCGCCAGCAGCACCGAGCCAACCAGATTGCCTACATAAACACAAATCAAATTTCTTAGCATTCCGGTCCAGACCACTTTTCTCTCCAGAACGGGAATGGTAATCAGGCAGTTCCCAGTAAACAGTTCCGCTCCAGTAAAAAGCACTATTACCAGTCCAAAGGGAAACAATAGTCCGCATACCACCCGGGCCATGGACAAATTTTCTATTGTATGGCTTGCTGTATTGGATACCACCGCTCCCATTCCAATGAGAATTCCCGCCAGGATTGCCAGCGCAAACATACGCCCTACCGGCGACCGAGACTTCTTATATCCGATCTCACAATACGAATCCAAAAACTCCGATGGGGTCAGCACAAAATTCTCCCACCTTTCCATTTTATCGGCCTATGCTGTTCAGCACAGGCCCAGTGCATGGCGTACCTCACCAATCATGTACAATGACCCACACACACAGACTACATCATTTGGCTGTGCCAAATCCAGCACAGTCTGAATTCCTTCCGAAACACTCCCACAAGGTTGAGCCTCCGCTCCCGCCTGCCGTAAGTATTGGGCCAAATCCTCGGCTGAGAGGGCACGATCACTGTCCGGCGTAACGGTGACGAACTGCTTGGATAGCGGAAGGATCTCCCCTAGCATGGAGGGATAGTCCTTGTCAGAGAGCACGCCGGTCAGGAAGAATATCTTCCGGTTTGGGTACAGTTCCTTCAAGGCACGCCGGAGAGCACCCATACACTGAGGATTATGTCCCCCGTCCAGGAGCACGTCCGGATTCCGGTGAGTCAGTTCCATGCGGGCCGGCCAAACTGTTGCCCGCAACCCTTGTCGCACAGCTTCCTCTGAAATCTTCCAGCCTCTCCGCACCAGTGCAGCCGCCACTTCTAAGGCCGTGGCAGCATTATAGAGTTGATAGCGACCCAGAAGTGAAAGGTGGAATGCACCCCGGTCTCGGTAGGTAAAGGTCTGCCCATCCCGTCCGGATTCCAGCACACGCAATCCCTCCGGATCGGTCAGCGTCAAAGGAATTCCCTGATGGCGGCAGGCGGCCAATATGACTTCTTCCACCTCGCTGCTTTGATGGTAGAGCACTGCGTCACAGCCTGACTTTAAAATACCGGATTTCTCTGCGGCAATTTGAGCCAACGTGTTTCCCAGTTCCCGGGTGTGCTCCAGACCTATATTGGTAATCACGGCCACTTCTGGGGCTGCAATCACATTGGTGGAATCCATGCGTCCTCCCAGGCCAACCTCCAATACAACGATATCACAGCCAGCCTCCAGAAAATAGAGCATCCCCACCACGGTCATCAGTTCAAACTCTGTGGCCGGATCCTCCATCCCCTTTCCCGCCTGAATTACCCGCTCCGCGATCCGCCCCAAGATGTCATCTGGAATCGGCACACCATTCACCTGGAACCGCTCATGAAAGCGCCAGAGATGTGGAGATGTATACAGCCCTACTGTCAGCCCCGCCTGGTCCAGCACGGAGGCCACCATTGCAGCAGTAGAGCCTTTCCCGTTGGTTCCGGTAATATGGACATACTTTAATTTCTGATGGGGGTTCCCCACTCGCCCAAGTAGATCCTTGGTCCGGCTTAGTCCGGGCTTTCTCCCGGTCCACGCCTCTTGGTGAATCAATTCAACAGCTTCTTGGCCGGTCATAGGTCGAGCCTCCTTCCTTTATTCCGGGATTTCAAGGTTCTCTTTTCCGGTCAATCCGTTTGCCCGTAGGGCCGCCTCCACTGTATGTGCGGACAAGACCGTGGACGTCACCGCACCCACGCCACCCGGTACTGGAGTAATGGCTTTGACCACTGGCTCCACCTGTGCAAAGTTTACGTCTCCATGCATCTTTCCCTGGTTGTCAAAGCTGACTCCCACATCAATTACAATCTGGCCCGGGCGTACATGCTCCCGACCAATCAGCCCCGCCTTTCCAACAGCCGAGATAATAATGTCAGACTCCTGACATAAATCCAGCAGTCTTTTCGGCTCTGTCAGAACATTGCAGGCGGAGACTGTCGCTCCTAAGTTCATCAAAAGCACCGCTGTCGGCATCCCTACCGCAGCCCCTGTTCCCACAATGGTCACATGCTTCCCTGGAAGTGAAATCTGATAGAAGTCGAGCAGTTCTAAACAGGCCGCTGCTGTACAGGGCGGAAAGGCCTCCATTACTGGAAGTATCAGGCCTCCCATGGAGGCCCCGGTCATTGCGTCAATGTCCTTCTCCGAAGACAGTGCTCCCAGAACTACATATGTATTCAAGTGGGCCGGCAACGGCCGGAACAGCAGACAGCCATGGATTCTTTTATTCACATTCACTTCTCGCAGAATCTCCAGAAGCTGCCGTTCCTCCACGTCGCTTGGGAGCAGAATCCGAGAGACCGCAATTCCCAGCGATTGGGCCTGCTTTGTGGCACCTAACTCATAGCTGACATCCTCCGGACGTGCACCTACCCGGACAATCCCCATAGTGGGAATCTGACCAATTTGATGCAGCTGCTCTACCCCGGCCTGAATGCGCCGGCGCATCTTCTGGGCCACTGGAACCCCAGACAGTTGGACTGCCACGTCTCTTCAATCCCTTCCTAATGAAATATCCCTTATCGTGTATAGATCACTGCTGTCATAATTGCAGTCCCTGCTTTGCTTTCCAAATGAAGGAAGGACGCATCTGCCCTTTCACGAAGCAGAAGTTCTCCGGCCGCCGCCTGGACTCCCGCATCTGCGAGAGTCAGATCCCCCTCCGCACAGTACAGCGCAAGTGTGCGGTTTGGATATTTCTGAGGCGCGGGCACCGGAGCCGCCCACTGGCAGCTGCCACCAGCGGGTAACACAATCGGCTGTACAAAGCCCTGACATGCGTCCTTCCGCAGCATCAAATTGAAATCCACACAGCGCCCCCATGACTCCACCGGAACGCTTCCGTCAAATGCGCAGACCGTGTGCGTTTCCAGGGTGCCGCGCTCTCCCTGTCCGATTTTCAGCTCCAATTCACCCTTCAAGACAGAGATGAGGCGGTCATAATCCGGCAACGGCGTAAAATCAGAGTGTTCCAGTTCTACCTGAGCGGAGCTGAGACGCCAGAGGAACTTTCGATCGGCATATACCGCCCCCTCTGGCTCAATCGCCAGCTGAGTGGTCGTTCCTCCTGACCAGGCAGTTGTAATATACTGCGCCCGGGTAAAATGCCTCCATTCCATCAAAACGCTTCCTTTCTTAATTTAAGACCGGAACCAGACCGCCCCGGCGCAGCAGCTTCATCAGGGGAATCACAATCGTCGTCACGATGGCTACGATCACGATATCCTTCCCAAAACGAATCAGCGCGCTGCCAAACACAAAGGCAGAGGAGTAATAGTCATAGATCAGGCTGTCCAGCCACAGACAGACGGTCGTCACACAACTGGTGACAAAGGAGCCCACAAGGCAGACCACATAGCAAGTCACAGGACGCGACTCCAGCAGGCAGCCGCTCTTCCAAAAGAATCTAGCCGCGCCCCCAATCACCAAACCGCGGGCCACTGGCGGCAGCAACCACAAAATTGTAGTGGGCATCAGACCATACATCATCACCTGACATAAAAATTCCCCCAACAGGGCCGTCAGGCCGCCACCCGCCGGTCCAAACAGCAGAGCCGCCACCACCACCGGCAAGGACTTGAAGGTGATCTCCAGGTTTCCTGTCTTAATTGTAAATGTCATGCTTAAAAGAACATAAACCGCAACCAGAAGTGCGATATAACACAATTTTTTTGTAGTCTTGGACATAAAAGTACGCTCCTTTCATGGCTCGTTGCCATGAAAGAAGCGCACTTCCCCATGGCAGCGGATGCGGCTTTGCAACGCGGGAACTCCCTTCGTTCACCGGCAACCTCCCATCCGGTGACACTTGACGCACAAAGCCTACTCTGTCAAAATGGCTTCAAAATTACATCTGGCTCAGAACATTCTGATAAATTTGGTCCGCCAGGGGCAGAGCCTTCGCCAGAATCGCCTCGCCCTTTTTGCGGTAATCCTCAGCCAGCTCCTTGTTCTTCAGGCTGCCGATATTAATCAGTACATTGAGCCATGCGCCCTGAATGGCCGCCCGCATGGACAAGGCGGAGACACCCAAGTCGCTGGCCGCACTGTCGTTGGTTTTGCCCAGCAGTTCAGCGGTCAGCTCCAGCGTCTCGGCGGCCAGCTCCATCATCTCAAAGGGAGTACGCGTACATCCCTCCAGCCCCTTCTGAATGGCAACAGAGCGGGCGGCCTTCTCCTCATCTGTGGCCCTCGGCATACCAAACGCGGCGCTGACCACGTTGAAGGCCTCTGTGTCTCGGTCCATTACATCCACAAAGCGGGCCTTCAAATCCAGCGCTTTCTTCTGGCTGGCAAGGACAAACTCTTGATATTCAGCATACCTCTCTCTGCTCTTGCCAACGGTGGTCAGGCCGCACACCATGGCAGTCAGAGCGGCGCCCAGAGCGCCCTCCAGAGCGGCAGTAGAACCGCCGCCTGGGGCGGGGGCATCGGATGCCAGCACATCACAAAATTGAGTCACCTGCATATCCGCTAATTTCATGGTAATACTCCTCCCTTTCTTTGTATTCCCTCTTTTACTTCATATCCAGAAGGTGATACTCCATGATTTGGTTGTGACAGTTGAAGTCGTGGGCCTTCAGATAGAACTCGGCGCAGTCTATCATGGCCTTGGCCGGGGTCAGGCCGACGATCTCGCTGTCCACAATATAAGTACCATATCGTTCAGCCAGAGCGCGGACCTGCTCATAGACCACATACAGGGGGGTGTCCTCATAGTTGACCATGTTCATGGAAACCTGGGCGATACCCCGGTCCTCCATCATGAAGCCCATAGCCTTGCAACTGCGGAAGCCGCCGGAGGAACCACGGATGACCTTGGCAATCTTCTTGGCAACCTCAACATCGGAAGTAGCCAGGTTGATGTTGAACGCGATTAGGGGCATACGGGCGCCGATGGCCGTGATGCCGGCGGTAGGGTGGATCTTCCGCTCGCCGTAATCGGGCGCCCACTCTTCCTGAAGCAGCTTCTCCGGCATCCCCTCAAACTCACCCTTGCGGCAGGTAGCCAGGTTGCGGCGCTCGGGGCGGGTGGCGGAGTCTTCGTACAGGAAGGAGGGGACCTTCAGCTCGTCCCAGATGCGCTGGGCCACACGTTTGGACAGATCAACACACTCCTCCACGGTGATGTCCTTGGACTGGGGAACGAAGGGGATCACATCCGTAGCGCCCATGCGCTTGTGCTCGCCCCTGTGCTTGGTCATGTCGATGCGCTCAGTGGCAACCTTGGTCAGCTGGAACGCCACTTCCTCAATGGCGTTGATATCGCCAATCAAGGTGAATACACAGCGGTTATGGTTGCCGTCCGTCTGGGCGTCAAAGAGCGTGCAGCCGGGAACGCTGTTGGCGGCCTCCACCAGAGCGTTATAGGTAGCCTCGTCCTTTTCCTTGCTACAACTGAAATTGGGGATGCATTCTACAAGCTTTGCCATATCAATTCCTCCAAACATACTGCACAAAAATGTGAGGTCTATTTCTTGAGATCTTTAGATAGATTTGCGATTCTACTGTCATTATAGCAAGCTTTCCTCTCAATAAAAAATATTGTTTTTGTCTATTTGCAATACTGATACGGTATTGCAATCCGGTTTTTAATCTCTATTTCTCAGCACCCTCCCCTTCAAACATGGCCAGAAACCGCTTGACACAGCTGGCATAGTACAGATTGCTGCTCCACACCAGAGTCGGATAGGACAGAACCGAGATCCCCTGAATCGGTTTCGTATAGAGCCCCGAATGAGGCTGCGTTTCCACAATCGAACGGGGAAGATAGCTGACCCCAAAGCCAGCCTGAACCAGCTGTATGGCCATGGGGGTGTCATAACACCGGAATGTAATGTTCGGTGTAAACCCCTGCCTTTGGCACTCCTTAATCAAATAGTTGCTGTACCCCCACAGGTCATCACTGCGCAGTAGGCACATGGGGACCCCCTTTAGAGCCTTCAGCGGGACGGAAGCCTGATTGGGCGCCGGGTCCAGATCCCGGATCATCACCAGCTCCAGCGGATCTTCCCCCAAGATACGCTCATGCATGCCATAACTGCACTCCGAAGAGCTACGCAGAAACAGCAGATGCAGATTGCCCTTGTTTAAATCGTCCAGCAGGTCGCCTGGCGATCCCAGGCGGACATAGAGTTCTACCTGGGGATACTGAGCCTGATAAGCCTTCAGGTACTGCAAGGCGATGGAGATATTGGAATAAATCATCCCGATTTTCAGCAGGCCACGCATCCCATCGTTGATATCCCGTACACTGTCCACGATCATACGCATATCCTGAAAGAGATTTTGACTTTGCCGGTACAGGCTACGTCCGGCCTCTGTCAGCTCCACCCCTTTATTGGTGCGCAGAAACAGACACACACCCAACTCATCCTCCAAAAGGGCGAGCTGCCGGCTGATGGGGGGCTGCGCCACATGGAGGTTTCGTGCGGCCAGGGAGATACTCTTGGCCTCAGCTACGGCGGAAAAATATTCCAGCTGTTTTAAGTTCATGGAATCATCATACCCTTTCTATATAACTAATATATAATATCGATTCTTTTCATTATAGCATCTCTCATGTAAAATATAACCACAAGGAGGACGGTTTTGCGGTGCGCATTACACGTTTTTCACAGAATATTAAATATTATGAAATGAGGGAATGACAATGAGTAGTACCATAAACGACGCTATGACCATCAAGTTGGACTATGAGCTACCTGAGTACCCGGCTTTTGAAGCGGGAATCCGCCGCGCACCCCGCCGGGAATCCCATCTGTCGGAAGCTGACAAGGCTCTGGCCATCAAGAACGCTCTGCGTTACATCCATCCGGATCACCACGAGCAGATGGCCAAGGAGTTTGCCCAGGAGCTGGAAGAGCATGGCCGGATTTACGGCTACCGTTTCCGCCCCGCCGGCAAGCTGTACGGCAAGCCCATCGAGGAGTACAAGGGCAACTGCACCGAGGCCAAAGCCTTCCAAGTCATGATCGACAACAACCTGGACTTTGACGTGGCTCTGTACCCCTATGAGCTGGTGACCTACGGTGAGTCCGGCCAGGTTTGCCAGAACTGGATGCAGTACCGCCTGATCAAGAAGTATCTGGAGGTCATGACTGACGAGCAGACACTGGTGGTTATGTCTGGTCACCCTCTGGGCCTGTTCCACTCTCATAAGCTGGCGCCACGCTGCATCATCTCCAACGGTCTGATGATCGGCATGTACGACGACCAGAAGAACTTCAACCGCGCCGCCGCTCTGGGTGTTGCCAACTACGGCCAGATGACCGCCGGCGGCTGGATGTACATCGGTCCCCAGGGCATCGTACACGGCACCTTCAACACCCTACTGGGTGCCGGCCGCCTGAAGCTGGGCGTACCCGAGGACGGCAACCTGGCCGGCCGCCTGTTCATCTCCGCCGGTCTGGGCGGCATGAGCGGCGCTCAGGGCAAGGCTGCTGAGATTGCTGGCGCCGCCTCCATCATCGCCGAGGTGGACGATTCCCGTATTACCACCCGTTATACCCAGGGCTGGGTCACCCACCGCACCGACAGTCTGGACGAGGCTTTGTCCATCGCCCAGGATCATCTGAACAACAAGACCGCCTGCGCAGTTGCCTATCACGGCAATGTGGTGGATCTCCTGGAGTTCCTGTATGACAAGGGCGTCCATGTGGATCTGATGAGTGACCAGACCTCCTGCCACATGGCTTATGACGGCGGCTACTGCCCCCAGGGCCTGACCTTCGAGCAGCGCACCGAGATGCTGGATAAGGATCCCGAAGGCTTCGCCAAGCTGGTTGACAAGTCTCTGAAGCATCACTATGAGATGATCTGCAAGTTCCATGAGAAGGGCACTTACTTCTTCGACTACGGCAACGCCTTCCTGAAGTCCGTTTACGACGCCGGCGTACCCGCTGAGAAGATCTGCAAGAACGGTGAGAACGACCTGGACGGCTTCATATTCCCCTCCTACGTGGAAGACATCCTTGGTCCCACCCTGTTCGACTTCGGCTATGGCCCCTTCCGTTGGTGCTGCCTGTCCCGGAAGCCCGAGGACCTAGCGAAGACCGATGAGGCCGCTGCCGAGTACATCAAGGCCCACACCCGCCGCTATCAGGATCACGACAACTACGTCTGGGTCCGCGATGCCGGCAAGAACAAGATGGTCGTGGGCACCCAGTGCCGAATCCTGTACTCCGACGCCATGGGCCGCATGAACCTGGCTCTGAAGTTCAACGAGATGGTCCGCAACGGCGAGATTGGTCCTGTCATGCTGGGCCGTGACCACCACGATACCGGCGGAACTGACTCCCCCTTCCGTGAGACCTCCAACATCAAGGACGGCTCCAACATCATGGCCGACATGGCGACCCAGTGCTACGCTGGCAACGCCGCCCGCGGCATGAGCCTGATCGCGCTGCACAACGGCGGTGGCGTGGGCGTCAGCAAGTCCATCAACGGCGGCTTCGGTATGGTGCTGGACGGCTCCGACCGGGTGGATCAGATTCTGAAGATGTCTATGCCTTGGGACGTGATGGTGGGCGTTGCCCGCCGCTCCTGGGCCCGCAATGAAAACGCTTTGACGACCGCGGCCGAGTACAACAAGCTGTACGAAGGCCAGGACCACATCACTCTCCCCTATGTAGCGGATGACGCCGTAGTGGAGAGTGCGGTCAAGACCATGAAGGGCTGATTTCATCATCCAAATGAATAAGCGGGGGCGCAGCCGCGCCCCCGCTTTTGGAAAGGAGCACGCATGAGCGAACTACTGCTGACCAACATCGGGATGCTGACCACTCCCACCGGCTCCAGCGCCCGCAGCGGCGCGGAGCAGGGGCGGATCCAGATCCTGCGGAACGCCTGGGTCCTGATCTCCCAGGGAGAGATCGCACAAGTGGGAACGGGGACGCCTCCCTCAGTGAGTGGCACCCAGGTGGTGGACGCTGGCGGGAAGCTGGTGACTCCCGGGCTGGTGGATGCCCACACCCATTTGATTTTCGGCGGCTGGCGCCAGAATGAGCTTGGCATGAAGCTCCATGGAAAGAGCTATCTGGACATCCAGAACGCCGGCGGCGGCATCCAGTCCACCACGAACGCCACCCGTCAGGCCACCGAAGAGGAACTCACTCAGAAGGCCGCCAAAGCCCTGGATGAGATGATGCGGTTCGGCACCACCACCTGCGAGGCCAAAAGCGGCTACGGTCTGGCCATGGACCACGAGCTGAAGCAACTTCGGGCCATCCGCCGCTTGCAGGAAGAACACCCCATGGATGTGACAGCCACCTTTATGGGCGCCCACCTGGTCCCGACCGAGTACAAGCAGGACCGTGCGGAGTATATCCGCTTGGTCTGCGAGGAGATGATGCCCGCCGTCAAAGAGCAGGGCATCGCCAAATTCTGTGATGTGTTCTGCGAAGCGGATACCTTTACTGTAGAGGAATCCCGCCAGATCTTGGAGGCTGGCCTTCGCCACGGCCTGCGTCCCAAAATTCACGCCGACGAGATTGAGGCCATCGGCGGCTCTCAGCTAGCCGGGGAAATCGGCGCGATCTCCGCTGAACACCTCATCGTCTGTCCCCCGGAGGGCATTGCTAGCATGGCCAAGGGCGGCGTGATCGCCTGTCTGCTGCCCGCCACCAGCTTCTGTTTGGGTTCTACCTATGCCCCAGCCCGGGAGATGGTGTCCGCCGGCGTACCGGTGGCCATGGCATCCGACTTTAACCCGGGATCCTGCCCCTGCCTGAACCTGCAGTTCGTCATCAATCTGGGGTGCCTGCGCTACCGACTGACCCCGGAAGAGGTGCTGACAGCCGTCACCCTAAACGCTGCCGCAGCCATTGGTATGGCTGACTGTGTTGGTTCTGTAGAGGTGGGAAAGCAAGGCGATCTGGTGATTTGGGACGCGCCGGATCTGGATTACATCTGCTACCGTTTTGGAAGTAATCTGGTACAGACTGTCATCAAAAAGGGCCGCCTAGTTTAAGACCACACCGGCTACCCTGTTCCGAAAGGAGGCAGACGCTTTGGACCGGACTGACTATCAGATTTTGAACCTGCTGCAGAACGACTGCCGCGCTACTCTAAAGGTGATTGGAGAGCAGGTCGGTCTCACGGCCCCCGCCGTCTCTGAACGGATCCGGCGTATGGAAGAGACCGGCGTGATCCGGCGCTTCCGCATTGATGTGGACCGCCGGCGGCTGGACTGCAACATTACGGGCTTCATTTTAGTGGCGCCAGAGCCGGATAAATACGAGCACTTTTGCCGCTTCTGTGAAAAAACGCCGGCCATCCTCAGCCATTCTCATACCATCGGAATTTTTAACGCGCTGTTGCGCTTCGCAGTGCGGGATACTCAGGAGCTGGACAAGATTTTATCCAGTATCAAGCACTACGGAAATTCACAGACCTCGGTGGAGCTGGGCCTATACTTTGACCACAAGGATATTCCGCTCCCCGACTGAATGCTTTTCTTTGCCATTCTCCAACCTTCCTTATATATGGAATGAGCCGCATGTCATTTGCATACGGCTCTTCCATTATTCCTTTTTGAATCAGAACAAGCCGGAGATTACTCCGTTGTCATCGATGTCGATCTTTTCCGCAGAGGGCACCTTGGGCAGACCGGGCATGGTCATAATATCGCCTGTCTTGGCTACTAAGAACCCAGCGCCGGCATTTACCTTCACTTCCCGGACCATGATTTTGAAGCCGCAGGGCGCACCAAGCTTGGAAGCGTCATCGGAGAAGGAGAACTGCGTCTTTGCCATACAAATGGGCATCTTGTCAAAGCCCAGCTCAGTCAGCTGCTGAATCTGCTTTTTCGCAGCAGTGGTAATGATCACACCATCTGCACGGTAGACCCTGGTGGCAATGGCATTGAGTTTTTCCTCGATGGTGGTATCCAGATCATAGACAAACTGGAAGCGGTCGTTCTTCTCTTCCTCGCACAGACGAATAACTTCTTCCGCCAGGGTCTTGCCACCCTCGCCGCCTTTCGCCCAGACCTCGGACATACGGACATTGACGCCTTTTTCCCGGCACTTCTCTTCCACCATCTTCAACTCGGCCTCTGTATCCGTGGGAAATGCGTTAATGGCAACCACACAAGGCAGACCGTACACGTTGGTCACATTGTCCACATGCTGCAACAGATTGGGCAGCCCCTTCTCAAGCGCCTCCAGGTTCTCGTGGTTCAGATCGGCCTTAGCCACACCGCCGTGATACTTCAAAGCGCGGACAGTGGCAACAATAACCACAGCATCGGGATGGAAGCCGCCGGCGCGGCACTTGATGTCCAGGAACTTCTCGGCACCCAGATCCGCAGCAAAGCCAGCCTCCGTTACCGTGTACTCCCCCAGCTTGAGAGCCGTCTCCGTGGCCTGGATGGAGTTACAGCCGTGTGCAATGTTTGCAAAAGGACCTCCGTGGATGAAGGCGGGAGTCCCTTCCAGAGTCTGAACCAGGTTGGGCTTAATGGCGTCCTTCAAAACGGCAGCCATGGCACCTTCTGCCTTCAGGTCATGGGCAGTGACCGGCTTATCGTCGCGGGTATAGGCCACAACCATCTTGGATAGACGCTGCTTCAGGTCAGACAGGCCGCTGGCCAAGCACAGAACAGCCATGATCTCGGAAGCAACGGTGATGTCGAAGCCGTCCTCACGGGGTACTCCGCTGGCCTTACCGCCCATTCCGCAGACAATGTGGCGTAGCTGACGGTCATTCATATCCACTACACGCTTCCAGACTACCTTGCGCGTGTCGATGTTTAGCGCATTGCCCTGATGAATGTGGTTGTCAATCAGAGCGGCCATCAGGTTGTTCGCAATGCCAATAGCATGGAAATCACCAGTGAAGTGAAGGTTGATGTCCTCCATGGGGATGACCTGAGCGTGACCGCCGCCGGCAGCGCCTCCTTTTACACCAAACACAGGTCCCAAAGAAGGCTCACGCAGGCAGACAATGGTCCGCTTGCCCAGACGGTTCAGCGCATCTGCCAGGCCCACCGAAGTGGTGGTCTTACCTTCGCCCGCAGGAGTTGGGCTGATGGCGGTCACCAACACCAATTTAGATTTCCGGGGCAAGTCCTTCAGAGCCCGGATATCCACCTTCGCCTTATAACTGCCATACAGCTCCAGGAACTTCTCATCGATTCCCGCAGTTGCGGCAACTTCTGTGATTTTCTTCGGGGTATGCTCCTGCGCAATCTCAATGTCGGACTTGATGGTCATAAATTTCCCTCCTAAATTTTTTAAAAAATATTGTATTTTGCCTGATTTTATGGCTTCATTATACTTGGTTTATATCAAAACCGTAAAGAAGCTTTGTTTTCTGACACTGTCGATTTTCTTTGTATTTTCACGAAAATGATGTGAAACACCAAAGAATATTCAGCATATTTCCCCCGTTTTTCGAGGCGCTCGTCGCCCCGAACGTCAATAGGAGAACTGAAATATGAGTACCATTATCTGCAAGTTATTTGGAGTCCCTCAAATTCTAAAGGATGGTCAACCTGTCTTTCTACCTTATTCTAAAATCAACGCCCTTCTCTATTATATCCTGGTGTCCAAGGTGGTCAGCCGAGAGGAACTGGGAGGGCTGTTGTGGCCGGACGAGACGAACGAGACCGCCCGGCGGAATCTGCGAAACGCGATCTACCAGGCGAAAAAGGCACTTGGGACCAATATCATTCTCTCCCCCAAGAAATCTCTGTTGATGCTCAACGAAAATCTGGATCTCACCTTGGATATCGACCAGTTTCTGCAGACGCCCCAAGAGAATCTGCATTTGTACACTGGCGAGTTTCTCCAAGGGTTCTTCCTGAAAGGGGCAGAAACGTATGAATACTGGATCGTCCAAATGCGTAACTACTACAAAGAGAAATTCTTCTCAGAGTGCTATCAGAAGGTAGCGGACGATCTGGATGCCCGCCGATACGACCAAGTGGAGACGCACATCCGCTATTTGATGGAGTTGGATGAGTATGATGAGCGCGCCTTCCGCCTCCTGCTACGCTTTTATCAAGAAACCGGCCGCAATGGCAAGGTGATCGAGAGTTACTATGAATTTGCCAAGCTGCTACGCCGAGAATTGGGCGTTGCGCCAGATCCGACGACCAAGGAAATCTATGAGCGCGCTCTAGAGCAGATGCATTTCGAGACGGGGCGTTCTGCTTCCAACGACGAGTCCTTTTTCTTCAGCCGGTATCAGGAGATCGCCGCCTTGGAAAAGGCGCTGAAAGAATTCAAGGAAAATCCGAAGGGCGGCCGCTCTATTCTGATCTGCGGGGAGCCAGGCTCCGGCCGCTCCACCATGAAACGCCGGGCTCTGGATGGAGTGGAAGAACGTTTTTATATCTTGCAGACACGAGGACTTTCGGTGGGACAGGATCTTTCACTCTGGCCCTGGCGGCAGATCGCCCGTGGAATCACACAGCTGCTCCAAGAGGAACCCTGTATTCCACCCTCGCTGTGGCACGATCTCATGAGCCGTGTGTTTCCAGACTTTCAGGAGCATCTGCCCTCAACCGAGTTCCTTACCACACCGGAGAAGGTCCCCATCGGCAAGCTGGCCCATGTGATGGTAGAGGCGATCCGCACGCTCTCCGCTCGAAAGCGGGTCCTTCTGGTGGTGGAGAACCTCCAGTGGCTGGACCCCGACAGCCTGCGTCTTCTCACCACGGTGATGTTAGAACTCTCTCCCAGCCAGGTCATTCTTCTGGCTACCTGCACACTGGCGCGCAACCGCCCGCTGGATGACGCCCTGTCAGCGCTCCAATACCACTCCCCCATGCTCATCCTCACCCTGCGCCGATTCACGGTGGAGGCCTGTCACAGTCTGATCAAAAAGGCACTGCCGCCCAGTCAGTCGGGAAACGAAGAACTGCTGGAGCAAATCTACAATGAGACGGAGGGCAATCCATTCCTGCTGAACGAGTACATCGCCATGCTACAGCGGGGAGAGACACTGGATCACTCCTCTCCGGCCATCCAGTCTTTCCTGCGCACTCAAATACTTGGCCTTCCTCAGGAGGCTCTGGAACTGGCCGAAGTGCTCTCCTGTTTCTATGACGGTGCGCCGCTCTCCTCTGCGGCTCAGATTCTGGGAAAAAGCACATCGGATCTGCTGGCTCCCCTGGAGCAGCTGGAAAATCGGGGAGTTCTCCTGAAACACACCGGAAGTCAGGAGACAATTCACTTTGCCCACCCCAAGCTACGGGAATACATTTACAACGTTCAGCCAGTTGGCCGGCGGGACTCCCGCCACCTAGCGATTGGCCAGCTTCTTGAAAAACAGCTCCGTCAGAGCAGACACAAAAGCTGGATCTATCCCCTTCTGATTTTCCATTTTTCCCAAGCTGGATATCAGTTGGAGGCCATGAAGTACAAGATTGATAGTCTAAATAACCGGCTCAATTTCAGCCACGAAATTTTTCCGGTGTTTAGCGAAGAAGACATGACCTTGGATCTAGCCCCCGCTCCCTATGTCTCTCGAGATAAGATCGACGCGCTCTTTCAAAATCTGGAGACAGATATCCGTGCCTTTCGCGTCGCCCATTCGGGATCGAAAGAACTGGAGCTTTTGGAGATGCAGTTTTTTTATCTGAAGGGCCGGTATTCCATTTTGGAAGGACGGTACGAGGAAGGGGTAGGCAACATCACCCAGGTCATAGAGACCTCCAAGTGGCTCGGCCGTGTGGACCACACTTTGGCAGGGTATAAACAGTTGATCTTTTACTTTATCCAGATCGACGATGCCGATGGGATGAAGCAAAATCTGGATCTAGCTCTAGACCTGGCCGCACAAGAGAACTATCATAAAGAGATTGGAGTGCTTCTGCGGCTTCAGGGCCTCTATCACATGATGACCGGAAATTATGAGCAGGCGGAAAAGCGGCTACTAGAGTCTATCAATGCGCTCACTGTGACTGAGTCCATAGCCCGCAACTACACTGTAAATATTGCCGCCTCCTACAACTACATCGGCGAAATTCTGATGGGAAAGGAGGATTATGTACAGGCACTCCCCATGTTTTCCAAGGCGATTTCCCTGTGCCCCGGCAATGTATTTTCCAGTCTCTCGGTTTTTTATATCAATGCGGGAAAGGCCTCCTTTTTCCAGCGGGACTACGCCGCAGCCCAGGCATTTCTGGAGAAGGCGCTTACCCTGTATGGACAATTTGACTCCTTCTGGCGCCGCCCGACCCTGAATTCTTATCTGGCGCTGACACTGGTGGAAAACAGGAACCTGTCCGCCGCCCGGCGGCATCTTCTCGCCGCGCAGAAGTGTATGTGGCAGATGAAAAATCCCAGCGACCAAGGTTCAGTCTTTTTCTCTCAAGCCTTGATCCGCACTTTGGCGGACCGGGAACCAGATGTGAGACAGTTTTTTGACGAGATCCTGCCGGATTCTGCGCTGGACTATGGACACTTAGCCCTCAAACACCTCAGCCGCTGGCTGGACCGCCCGGAGATCAACCGCCTGCGGCGGCTGTTTCCAGAACTCTGACTCCTTGCTGCGGGATCGCCCCTTTCCCATTCAGGAAGGGGCGATCCCTACTTATGTCTGCCGCCCTATCGGTCAGCGGGACGCAAGGACCTTTTGAATCTCTTCGATCATCACAGGCAGAACCTTATACAGGTCGCCCACAATACCGTAATTGGCCACGCTGAAAATAGGGGCCTCCTCGTCCTTGTTAATCGCCACGATCACATCGGAGGTCTTCATACCAGCCAGATGCTGCAAGGCACCGGAAATCCCGCAGGCGATGTACAGCTTGGGAGAAACGGTCTTTCCGGTCTGTCCGACCTGATGCTCATAAGGGATCCACCCGGCGTCCACAGCGGCGCGGGAGGCGCCAACGGCAGCGCCCAGAGTGGCGGCAGCCTTGCGAATCAGGTCGAAGCCGCTGGGATCGCCCAGGCCGCGGCCACCGGAGACGATGATCTGCGCATCGGCCAGGCTGATCTCGCCGCTGGCCTTGGCAATGATCTCCTTCACCTTAGTGCGCAGTTCAGCGTCATCCACATCATAGGCCACTGTGATGACCTCGCCAGTCCTGGAAGCATCGGGGTCACCCTTGGACATGGCGTTTCCGCGGATGGTACACATAGCAGGCCGCTTCTCGGGAAAGACTACCTCAGCCATGATGTTTCCACCGTAGGTGGGACGGGTGGCGACCAGCTGGCCGTCCTCCAGGGTCAGAGCGGTGCAGTCGGCGGCCAAGCCGGTCTCCAGGCGGCTGGCCAAACGGCCGGCCAGGTCACGACCGTTTGGAGTGGCGGCCAGGAGCAGGATTTCAGGCTCATTCCCCTTGACCAGATTCTCCAGGATCTTACAATAGGCGCCGGTGTTGTAGTACTCCAGGTTCTCATTGTCGCAGACATAGACCTTATCCGCACCATAGGCAAATGCTTCCTTGGCCTGGTCCTGGACTTGATGGCCCATCAGAACGGCACACACCTCGCCGGACAACTCGTTGGCCAGCTTTCTGGCTCCGTTGAGCATCTCATAGGAGACGCCGGCAACCTTTCCGCCGGTCTGCTCCAGGCAGACCCATACGCTATTCTTGTTAGACATATTATGCTCTCCCTTCAATCAGATGATCTTCTGCTCAACAAGCTTCTGGACGGCGATCTTCGCAATCTCTTCCGCCTCTCCCTGGATCAGCTCGCCGCTCTGACGAGGAGCCGGAGTATAGAGCTTCTTGATGGCGGAGGGAGAATTCTTACCTACCTTGGCAGGATCAGCGCCCACAGCGGCACAGTCCATCTCGGGGATCTCAGCGCGATTGGCCATTCTGGTGCGCTTCAGGGTGGGGTAGCGCGGCTCGTTCAGGGACTTCTCGCAGGTCAGGACCACAGGCAGCTTCGCCTCGACCACTTCCTCACCGGCGGGGCTGACACGCTTGGCGGTCAGGGTGTCCTCCGTAACAGAAACAATCTCGCTCACATAGGTGATCTGGGAGATGCCCATCTGCTCGGCAATACCGGGGCCCACCTGACCGGCGTCGTTGTCAATGGCCTGCTTGCCGCAGAGGATGACATCGAAATTGCCGATGGATTGGATGGCCTTGGCCAGACCGTAAGAGGTGCCCCAGGAATCGGATTCCTCAAAGGCGGAATCCTTCAGCAGGTAAGCCTTGGCAGCGCCCATGGACAGGCCGTAGCGCAGAGAGGTCTTGGCGCTCTCGCCGCCCAGAGTCAGGACGGAAACCTCGCCGCCGTTCTCCTCCACCAGCTTTAGGCCGGCCTCAACAGCGTTCAGGTCAAAGGGGCTCTCCATCAGCTCCACGCCCTCGGTCACAACACGGTTAGTGTTGGGGTCCAGCTTGGGCACCACAGAGTTGTCCGGTACCTGCTTGATACATACCAGTACGTTCATACTTTATCCTCCCTAATGTAACCATCGGCAGATGCGATGGCGCAGTTGTTTTCAAGCGGATGTGGGCAAACCTTGTAACAGCAAGATTTGCCCATATCCTTTCACGCACTATAAAACGATCTGAGTGTTACGCTTTTCCGGTCGTGTTTACGGAAATTAATGAAGCAGCTGACCGGCAATGACGATCTTCTGAACCTGAGATGTGCCCTCGAACAGCTCGGTGATCCGCTGGTCGCGGTAGATGCGCTCGATGGCGTACTCCTTCATGTAGCCGTAGCCGCCGTGGATCTGCAGGGCGGTGTCAACCACCTTGTGGGACGCTTCCGCCGCAAACAGCTTGGCCATCGCAGCCTGCTTGGTAAAGGGAACGCCCTGCTCCTTCAGGTCAGCGGCGTAGTAGGTCAGCATACGGGCGGCCTCCAGCTGAGTGGCGGCGTCGGCCAGCATCCACTGAATGCCCTGGAACTTGGAGATGGGTCGCTTGAAGACCTCGCGCTCCTTGGCGTACTTGATGGCCAGATCCAGGGCGGCCTGGCCGATACCAACGGCCATGGCGGCGATGCCGATGCGGCCGCGGTCCACTACGTCCAGAGCCAGACGGTAACCGCCGTTGAGCTTGCCCACCATGTTCTCCTTTGGAACGCGGCAGTCTTCGAAAACGATTTCAGCGGTGCGGGCACCGCGGATCCCCATCTTGTTATCCTCGGAGGCGATCTTCATGCCGGGGGTGTCCTTCTCAACCACAAAGCAGGTCATGCCGTGCTTGGGGTCCTCCTTGTTGGTGATGGCGAAGCAACACAGGAAGTCACAGTGAGCGCCGCCAGTGATGAAGTGTTTCACGCCGTTGATGACATAGTAGTCACCGTCCTCCACTGCGGTGGTCTTGTTGGATGTCATATCGGAACCACCGGCGGGCTCAGTCAGGCAAAATGCGGCGTACTTTTCGCCCTCCAGAGCGGGACGCAGCCACTTTTCCTTCTGCTCGGGGGTACCGGCCAGGTACAGAGCGTCAAAGCCAAGATAGTGACCAGTGATGATAGAACCGGTGGAGGCACAGGCCGCAGAGATTTCCTCCATGGCGATCGCCTCAGAAATGGCGTCATAGCCGGCACCGCCCAGCTCCTCAGGATAAGCCAGGCCCATCAGGTCCTGCTCACCCAGAGCCTTGATGGTCTCAGTGGGGAAGCGGTTGTTGACGTCGATTTCCTCCGCCTTGGGAGCAAGATAGCTCTGGGCCCACTCACGAACCGCGCGGCGCAGGGCAATTTGGTCCTCAGTGTATTTGAATTCCATAACATATTCCTCCTAAAAATTATTTTTACAGATCTTGTTTGCTGACTTAAACAATGTTCTCCTCTTTCCACTTGGAGATCTGCGTATCGCTGAAACCAAACGTATCCCGCAAGACTTCCCGGGTATCCTGACCCAGCAGCGGCGCAGGATGACAGGGATCTGGAGGGGTCTGGGACAACTTGATGGGATTGCCGGTAATCTTCAGCTTGCCGGCACCGGGCTGGTCAATCTCCACCAGCATCTCACGCTGCAGGATGCTGGGGTTCTGGCAGGCCTCATCCACTGTGCACAGAGGGCCACAGGGGATGGATTCCTTCTGCATCATCTCCATAGCCTCGGCCACGGTGTAGTTGCCAAAGAAGTTCTCCAGAATGGCCTTCAGCTCCACATCGTTCTCAGAACGGTGCGGGTCGGAATCAAACTTCGGATTCTGGATCAAATCGGGCTGGCCAATCAGCTTGCACAGCTTGACAAAGTGGTTGTCGCTGGCTACTGCGATAATCACATGGGCATTTTTACAGCGGTAAATATCAAACGGAGCACTGAGCGGATGGCGGGCGCCCACGCGGGTAGGATGCACGCCGCCAATGGTGTGCCGCACTACGTTGGTTTCAATGAAGGCGAACACGCTATCCAGCATCGCAATATCCACATACTGCCCCTGTCCGGTCCGCTCCCGGTTATACAGTGCCAGCAAGATACCTGCCACCGCATACAGGCCGGCACTGACGTCACCCAGAGAACTGCCCACACGAGCCGGCGGAGTATTGGGATAACCGGTAATGCTCATCATGCCGGACATTCCCTGTGCTACAATATCATAGGCTGGCAGATCCCGCATGGGGCTGTCCTGTCCAAAGCCGGAAATAGAACAGTAAATAATCCCTGGATTGACCTTCTTGAGCTGCTCATAAGAGTAGCCCAGCTTTTCCATGACTCCAGGCTTAAAGTTCTCCACCACGATGTCGCAGTTTCTGACCATCTCGTAGATGATGTCCTTACCTTTCTTCAGATCGAGTGCAACGCCTTTCTTGCCGCGGTTTACCAAGGTATAGTATCCGCTCTGCCCGTTGATAAACGGGCCAAAGATCCGGCTTCCATCACCTGTTCCAGGCTTCTCGATTTTAATGACTTCGGCGCCAAAATCCGCCAGGTTCATGGTGCAGAAAGGCCCAGCTAACACCTGGGTAAAGTCCAGAACCCGGATCCCACTCAGGGCTTTGTTCATAGGAAACACCTCTTCAAGTCAAAATTTACGCAAACCATTTAAAACAGAATGTGTGCAAATGCCGCTACGATCGGAATGGCAATCAGAGTCCGGATCAGGAAAATTACCACCAGTTCCGGGAACTTCAGGTCCAGATCGGTCTGCATCATCGCGTTCGCACTCTCCGTAAAGAAGATAATCTGCACGGTAGACAGCACAATGACGAAGAAAATACTCATTGGAGCAATCTCCATACCGGCGATGGTCATAACAGGCAGGGCAATTTCCGCAATGCCAACCAAAGTAGCGGGCGCAATCGCTGCGGCATCGGGCATCCGGCACAACTCCAGATACGGGACCATGGGCATTCCGATCCAATCGAAGAAAGGCGTGTAGTTGCTGATGAAAAGTGCAATGGTAGCCAGCGCCTGCACAAAGGTCACGATCTTAACCGTGAATGACAACACACCAGGAATGGAAGTAATAAAGACCGAATACGGAGTCTGAGACACCTTAGTGGTAGAAGCCGCAACCGCCTTCTTCATCGTATCTTTGGAATACTTGCTGGACTTCCGCATGGCGTCCGTCTGCTCCACCCCGTTGTAATACTGGTCTTTCTTCATAGACAGCGGAGGGATCCGAATGACAATGGCCGCCAGGATAAACACGATAATCAAGGAGGAAATTACGACTTTACCGTACATATACGGGGTATCTGTGATCGTTACAAGCAGTGCAAAAAATCCGAGAGAAACAACACTGAAGTTTGTGGCCACACAGCTGGCCTCTTTTTTGGTGTAAACATTTTCATGATACAATCTGTCAGTCATGAAAACACCCACCGCCGGCGCGGCGACAAAGGCCGATACCGCCGTGACTGCCGACTGCCCCGGCAGCTTAAAAACCTTACGCATAATCGGCTCCATCAAGGTGCCGATAAATTCCAGAATCCCAAACTCAATCAAGAAGTTGACCAGCCAGCCGGCGATGGTCACGGTAAGCAGTGTGGAGCCGGCTAACCCGATGGCTTCGATTCCGACGCTGTCGTTCACAATCTGACTGGGGCCGACATTGAAGACCACCATGATTGCAAAAACCGCAGACAGATAGTAAAGGATTCCGGTCCCCCATCCGTCCTTCTTATGGAATTTGTGAATAGGACCACCTTTTTGAATGCGCGAGATGGTGAACGTGACAGAAAGCGAGATACACAAAATCAGGACCATCCAGTTCATAACAGTGGATCCCAACAGTGCCTTTACCGCATCGATCAAGAGCACCATAGGAACATTGCTGACTCCGCCAATATTGGTTGGAATAAAAAATACCCACACGCCAATGGCAGAGAAAATCAAGAACTTAAACAAGTTGTTTCGAGTCATGGTGCTGTAATCAACCGCAACTCCAACATTTTTATTCAGTTCTTCCTCCAACTGCTTCGCATCCAGTTCTGCTACATCTTTCTCCGGGGCAATTGATTCCATGCGCGTTCCTCCTTTATCACATACAGCAAATCGGTCTTCCCTCTCTGCTGCCTCCGAGGTATACGGCCGTTTTCCCTCAAACAAAGCGGTTTAGAGGGAAAAACAACTTTTATGTAACAAGTATCTTCGCGTCCAAAGAAATGGAAATCTCCAGGTCATGTAACAATTCACGCCATCTGTCTGCGCCTCTCAGGGCACACTGTCAGCTTTCAGATGTTACCGCAACAGGGAGCGGGAAATGACCATCCGCTGAACCTCACTGGTTCCCTCATAAATCTGGGTAATCTTTGCATCACGCATCATGCGCTCCACAGGGTACTCGCGGGTGTAGCCATAACCGCCCAGCAACTGCACGCACTCGGTCGTCACACGCATTGCGGTTTCTGCCGCAAACAGCTTGGCATGGGCAGATTCCACAGAGTAGGGCAGATGGTTATCCTTACACCAAGCGGCGCGGTACACCAGCATTTTGGCCGCCTCAATCTGGTTGGCCAGGTTCGCTATCACAAACTGGGTATTTTGGAAGGCAGACAGGGGCTTTCCGAATTGCTCACGCATTTTCACATAGGCCACAGCTTCGTTCAGAGCACCTTCGGCAATGCCCAGAGCCTGTGCGGCAATACCGATGCGGCCGCCGTCCAGAGTGTGCATCGCTACCTTAAAGCCTTGCCCCTCCTCACCCAGCAGGTTCTCGGCGGGAACAATGCAGTCCTCAAACACCAGGCTGGCAGTAGCGGAGCCGCGGATACCCATCTTCTTCTCATGCTTGCCGATGGAGAAGCCCTCGAATCCATCCTCCACGATGAAGGCGGAGATGCCATGGTTGCCCTTCTCCTTATCCGTCATGGCCATGACCACATAGATTTCAGCCTCGCCGGCATTGGTGATAAAACACTTGGAGCCATTGAGCACATAGTGGTCGCCCTTCTTCACCGCGGTAGTCTTCTGGCGGGATGCGTCTGTACCGGCATTCGGCTCGGTCAGACCAAAGGCACCTAGGCATTCCCCGCTGGCCAGCCGGGTCAGGTACTTCTGCTTCTGCTCCTCAGTGCCCCAATCATAAATGGGGGCGGAGCCCAGGGAGGTGTGGGCCGACAGGGTAACGCCGGTGGAAGCACACACCTTGGACAGTTCCTCTACCGCAATCACATAGCTCAAATAGTCGCCCTCTTCGCCGCCGTACTCTTCGGGGAAGGGAATGCCCAGCATTCCATTGTCCGCCATCTTTTGGACGCTCTCCTTGGGAAAGCGCTCGTTCTCGTCGATCTCTTCCGCAAGAGGCTTGATCTCCTTCTCCGCAAACTCGCGGTACATCTTTTGAATCATTTTGTATTCATCGTTGAAACCGAAATCCATGTTGTTTCCTTCCCTTCTTTTGATGTTTTGTCGTCAAAATCTTGATTCTGCGCACCTGTATTGGGTATTATAGATAATGTACCGTCCTAAAAACGTCAAATTCTCTGGTCGTACCTCACAGATACCACGGAGCAGGCTATTTCAAAATTCAGAAGCCGAAAGGCATATTCCCCTTCTCCGTCTATCAAACAGCTTCTTTTTCTAAATCGCCGCCGATATTCCCTTCTGTTCCGTCTAATTTTTATAAATTTGACCGCCGTGAGAGGCGGATGCATCTTCTATGTCTATTCTGCTGAATTTTCACTTCTCCGGGAAAGCAGCCACTAGGAAAACAGAAACATTTTTTTGCTTTTCTGTAAAGAACCCCCCATTTACGTCTAAGAAAGATGTAAGTGGGGGGCTTTTTCATGATTTTACGTTGGAACGTCCAGCTGTACTGCTACAGAGTCCAGTTTGCGTGTAATTTCTTTCCGGCCTGGGCAATCACCTGAAGGATCGTAAGTGCGGCGAGCCGTTCCGTACACCCTGTTGGGTCATAAGGAGGAGCTACCTCCACCAGGTCCATCGCCACAACTTTTCCGGTCTCGCAAATTCCTTTTAATAAATCCATGCTCTCATCATATGTGATTCCACCGGGGAGCGGGGAGGCAGCACCGGGCGCCAGCGCCATGTCATAACCGTCAATATCAAATGTAATGTAGTAGGCCTCCGCCTCCGGAATCTGACGCAGCACATGGGTCACCCCCTGGCTGTGCAGTTCCCGCGCGGAAATCAACTGACTGCCGTAGGCGCGGGCATCGTCGTAATCCTGTTTTTTCCCGCTGCCCATTCCTCTTAGTCCAATCTGCACCATTGGCCCAATGTGTTCCATTTCGGACATTCTTCGCATGGGACTTCCGTTTCCCTGAACCAGTGGTCCCACATGGCTAGTCCAATCCAAATGTGCATCAAATTGAATGACGCAAATCTCTTTGTGGTACTCCTCCAGGGCCCGGCCAACCGGAATGCTAATGGAGTGATCTCCGCCAATGACGATGGGAATCGTGCCTGCACGGATTATACGGCGGACCGCCCGCTCAATGCAGTGGAAAGAATAATCCCGGTCCCCCTGCAACACGTCGGCATCGCCGCAGTCGGCAATGGTAATCGGGGCCGCCAGCATCTGCTTATCGGCTTCGTAGTCGTAATATCCCTGGGTTCCGCGTCCATACTGTGTGGAGGCCTCCCGAATCCTTCTTGGGCCCATGCGCGCCCCGCTCAAGAACCCGACTCCCATGTCAAAGGGAACTCCCAGCACACCAAAGTCCGCATCCAGTCGATCCAAATCCAAGCAGATAGGATACCGTCCAAAAGAACAAATTCCGGTGATAGGCTGACTGATCAGTTCAGGCCGCATAGAACATTCCTCTTTCCAACAAATTTTATATGGCCAAGTTGCAGTTTGCTACATTGTACCTGCAATTATATTTGTTTTCCAGTTGATTTATAAAGTCTTTCTCTCTATTCAAATAATAAATTACATGATTTTTCCCTCTGGCTTCAGGTTAAAAAAGTAAGGACCGGCTCAAATAAGTCCACCAGCTTTCCCTCTGTAAACCTGATGAGGATCTGCCGGCGTCGCAAATGCAGGCACCACCAAGACCTACGAATTTGATGGCATCAACACCTGACCTTATGAAATAGAGAGATAAGAGTCTATGTCTACCGGAATGCCGTGCCAAATTTGCAGCTTAGTAAACAGAGAATACATCTTCGGCTGTCCAAGCCGAAGGATATATGAAACGCTAATGCTGAAAAGTATCACCTTGCGATCCATCCGGCTGTCTCTATTCAATGGCGGCTTTCATCGATTTTACATACGCACCAATATATCTGGGCGCATCCGTTCCATACTGCTCCAACAGCTTGACGATCGCAGACCCGACGATCACGCCATCGGCGGTCTCCGCCATTTTCTTTGCCTGTTCCGGCGTGGAGATTCCAAATCCGATTGCGGCTGGGATCTTGGTATTCAGCCACACGGTTTCCACCATGGATGCCAGATCCGTTTTGATTTCGCTTCTGGTACCGGTCACTCCGAGAGAAGAGACCACATATAGAAAGCCCTCTGCTTCTCTGGCAATCATGGCGATCCGGTCCTCGAAGGTGGGTGCGATGAGGGAGATCAGAGCCACCCCGTACCGCCTGCAAAACGGCAGAAATTCCTCCTTCTCCTCAAAGGGCAGGTCAGGGAGGATCAGCCCGGCGATCCCCGTCTCCCGTCAGGCGCATCTGGTACACATTGAGGGTCTGCCAGATGGTATCCTCCTCTCCCATAAAGGCCACGCACTCTATCCCCAGGAGTGCTGCGGCGGTGGCTGTGGCTACTCCGTGCTGGCCAACCCCCGTCTCGGCAATCAGACGGGTCTTGCCCATCAGCTTGGCCAGAAATGCCTACCCCAGTACATTGTTGGTCTTGTGGGCCCCGGTGTGGTTCAGATCCTCCCGCTTCAGATAGATCTTCGCCCCGCCCAAGTCCTCCGTCATCTTTTGGGCAAAATACAGCCGGGAGGGCCGTCCGGCGTACTCGTTGAGCCGCTCGGTAAGCTCCCGGTCAAACTCCGGGTCGTTCTTGTAGTGGTCGTATGCCGCTTCCAGTTCAATGACCGCATTCATCAGCGTCTCAGGGATATACTGTCCCCCATGGATGCCGAAGCAGCCGTTGGGATTTGTCATCTTTTGTCTTCCTTTCTGACTGCGGCCACAAAGGCCGCCATTTTGGACAAGTCCTTGACTCCCTCCGTCTCTATGCCCAAGCTGACATCCACCGCATAGGGGTGTAGCAGTTCCACCGCGCGTTCCACCTTGCCCGGCCCAAGTCCACCAGCCAGGAAATAGGGCCTTTTGATGTGCCGGAGGAGGAGCACCCAGTCGAAGGCCGTCCCCATCCCTGCGCCGGAGTCCAGCCACTGTCTCCGGTTCCGCACCGGTAAACACGCCCACTGCCTGGATCCGGGGGAGAGGAGCGCTTTGAGCCGCTGGGTCTGCCGGGTGGAGACATACCGCTTGCTACCTAGCACAAACATGAACCCGACAAATTCAGGCTGTACCCTAGTTGGCAGGCACAATATCCCCCGGGTGTGAGAGCCCACAGAGCTTGATCCTTGTTATGCCCCGCCCCGCAGTCCGGCCAGGGCGGCCTTTTTGTCTGATGGGCATTTTGACGACGATAATACATTTTGATAGGCAACCAGAATATGGTTGCCTATTTATTTTATTGAGATACAATGCGGACAAGTCGAGAAGTTGGTCTTGCCGAGAGTATTGATTTTACGACATCGGGGTGCCTTTATGATAGTATTTGATCGACTGTGGGTGACGATGGAAAAACAGGGCATTTCTACCTATAAATTGAGGGAATGGAGCGGAATTGACAGCCGGACAATTAGATGCCTTCGGGCAAATGAGAATATTGAAACAAATACACTGGATAAATTATGTACTGCTTTATCATGTCAATTAGAAGATATTGCAGAGCATAAAGTTGATTTGTAAATGGAAAATTTCGAAGAAGTGAAATAGACTTTTTATGGGACGGAGGAGTATCAATGGATACGCGGAAAGATGTATCAATGCGTATTCAACAGCTCTGTGCAGGACATGGCTACAACATTAACTTCTTAGCTCGACAGGCCGGGATTCCGCCCACAACGTTTAAAAACATAATTTATGGAGGCAGCCGTAACCCTGGTGTTGTTACGATCAAACTAATTTGTGATGGCCTTGGAATCTCACTCTATGATTTTTTCGATACATCCCAATTTAGGAGCAAGCTTCCAGAAGATGATATAGATTAAATAAGCGTGTTGGTATCCCATAAATAAATTAGCAGTATCTTACATTATCGCATTTAATATTCTCTCTCGGCTCCACACATAACAGGAAGCAATGAGATCTGCTGAGGCTGTTGGATAACATGACAAGAGGGCTGTGCAGGATGCGCAGCCCTTTTTGTTTTATCAGCCACGGATTGGAGCAGCCACCCGCTTTAAGGTAATGATTATAACAGCGGCCAAAACTAAAATACCACCTAAAATTGTGCGGAAATTGATCGCGTCGTGCAGAACAAGTGCGGAACCTATGGTACATACGATAGGTTCTAATGTGCCCAAAATAGAAGTGTGGACTGAGCCAACATATTTTATTGCTAGAATTTGCGTTAAAATAGCTCCCATCCCAGTGAATCCAACTAGCAGAAGTATGAGTGTGACTTCCGCTGATGCTTTTATAGTCAGGTGATCGGAGACCAGGTTATACATAAATAAATAGCCAGTATCAAACAGCGACATAAAGGAGACAAACACAATAGAATCAAGCATCGCCAGACCTCGCCGTTCATTCCAAAGCAAGTATGTGGCAAAGGTCAATGAGGAACATAGCGCCAACAGGACCCCTACCAGAGCGTTCCCCTCCATTGCAGAAGCGTCACAGAGTAGCACGATTCCAACAAGTGAAACAAGCATTGCCATCACAGTTTTCTTTCCGATATGTGCATGGAAAATGATTGCGCTTAATACTAATACGACCATTGGATATGTATAATGTAATGTTACTCCGACCCCGCTGGGAATATATTGATAAGAGGTAAAAAGCAGAATAGAGGTGCTGGCCATCGCCAGTGCTGAAAAAACAATATTCCATAATTCCTTTTTTGCCAGGGGGTGTTTCTTTATTCGACTGAAAGCGACTGGAAGCAGTGCAACACCCGCAATAAAAGACCGAGCCATGATACAAAAAGAATTTGAAACTGAACCGTTCCGAGAGATATTGAGAATCAAGATTGGAATGACACCAAAAAGTGCTCCGCTTAACAGAGCAGACACATATCCTTTCGCAGATGCTTTCATAATTATCCTCTAATCTCAAAGTAAGGTGTCGTTAAAGGGGAAAGTCAAGCTAGAGCCTGACTTTCCCCTTTCTTGCTTGACCAAGAAAATTTTTAAATTGTATAGAGCTCCGGCCGACGATCCTTATAGGCGGGGAGCTTCTTCCTCACCGCTTCAATACGGTCGGTATCTATTTCAGCGACTAACAGTTGCTCAGTTTCTCCTGCAAGAGCAATATTCACGCCCATAGGATCAACTACGCAGCTCTCTCCAAGAGAACCGTCGCTGCACAAATCACAGGCAACCATATAGACAGTGTTTTCGATTGCACGTGCATCGATTAAAGTATGGAATTGCTGGCTTTTTAGCTTGCCCTCTGCCCAGGCAGTCGGCATGATGATGATATCTGCGCCTTTGGATCGCTGATAACGGGCCACCTCCGGGAAGCGGACCTCATAGCAGACAAAGAGGCCAATCTTCCCAAATGGGGTGTCAATAGGATCAAAGAACTTATCGCCAGGCTTATTCGTGTCAGATTCCTTATATCCAAAGGCATCGTATAGATGTGTCTTACGATAAGTGGCAACTAAGTCTCCATCGGAGTTGATTACGACGGTTGTATTGTATTTGCGGGGATCTTCGGGATCTTCGACGGCCTCACTCATTCCACAAATTACCCACATCCCATATCGCTTTGCCTCCTCTCTCAGAGCAGTGACAAAGGGGCCATCTACGGGCTGGGCTGCCGCAATGACGATATCATTTGGGGTGCCCACAGGGAAATGGGACATAAATACTTCAGGAAAAACCATCAAATCGGGATGGTGTTCCTCATATGCTTTCGCCATATATTTTTTGGCTTTTTCAAGATTTTCCTCGGCATTACCCACGTTAGTAAGCTGGGCCAAAACGAATTTGCTTTTCATAGATTTCTCTCCTCGTATTCAATATAAATGAAGTTAGAAAACTTGAACTGATAACTTTTAACCAAGCAATGTAGGTAGGAATAGGGATATCTGCGGAATAAACGTGACAAGCAGCAATGCAATGACAGAGGCAATAATATAGGGGACGACCGGCTTAATAATATCTTTTACATTAATGTGCGCGATTCCACAAGCAACATATAGATTACAGCCAACAGGCGGTGTGACCTGCCCAATAGCGACATTCATGACCAGTACCACGCCCAGATGGTACAAATCAACGCCTAGTTCCAAGGCCACAGGCAGGAAAATGGGGACAAAAATGTATACCAGAGAGTTACCATCAATAAAGCAACCGGCAATCAGTACGATAATGTTGGCAATAATCAGGAAAAGCCAGGCATGACCGCCAGTTACCTTGTCTAAGAAGGAGGACAATGTACCAGAGATACCAGACACGGACATAACCCAGGCCATTAGACCAGCGTTGCCCATATTCCACATAATTGCACCCGCTTGACGGCCAGAGTCAATTACGACATCAAGCAGTTCCTTTAGGTGAAGTGTCCGATAGATGACAATTCCTACAAATAATCCGTAGACAGCGGCAACAGCGGCAGCTTCTGTCGGGGTAAAAATCCCGCCATAGATCCCGCCTAAAATGATGACCGGCATCATTAATCCCCAAAATGCGTCCTTAAACGCATCCCAACGTTTCCGACCATTCGCCTTCTCTAATCGCTCTAGGTCACTTTTACGAGTCACCCAAAGGGATACACATACCAGAGCAGCCCCCATCACTAGACCGGGTATAATACCAGCCATAAATTGAGTGCCTGTGGAGATGCCGACAACAGAGGTATATACAACGAATGAAATAGACGGCGGTATGATGATCCCTATTCCTCCGGCAGTTGCCATCAAGGCAGATGCGTCTCCAGGTTTATACCCGACCTTTATCATTGCTGGAATTACAATGGCGCCCAAGGCTGCGACAGTCGCTGGGCCAGATCCAGAGATTGCGGCAAAAAAACAGGCTACAAGAACGCATACCAGCGCAAGGCCGCCCTTAATATGACCTACAAACGTCTGTGCAAAGTCAATCAACTTAATTGAAATGCCCGCCTTTTCCATAATATTACCAGCCAGAATAAAGAATGGAATAGCCAGCAGGAGGAACTTGCTCAAGGAGGCATAATAGTTATAGGGCACCATGCTGAAGCCCATTCCAGTAGTAAGCAAAGTAATAATACTAGCTAGTCCCATTGCACTGCCTATTGGAGCCCCAATGGCTACACAGATACTAAACACGCCAAGCAAAAGTACGGCTGTCATGAATTATTGCCCTCCTTCAACTTTTTCAATTCCTGTATATCCTTCCAGATGTTTTGGATATTACGGAACACCATGAAAGCTAGACCGAAGGGGACAAAGCTGGTATAGAGCCAGGAGGGGAGTTTGAGGGCGACAGTTGTACTTCCCATCTGGGCTTGTGTCTGGATCATGGAAAAGCTGGCCCAAATCAGGAAGGCAGCGACTCCAATCGTCAATAACGTATTAAAAATTGAAAAATAGATCTTTGTCTTTGGCCTTAGCATACCTGTAACTAAATCCATAGTATACAGGCTACGGCATCTGGAGGCCAACGCACTACCTACTGTGCCCAGCAGAACAAACATGGCACAGACCAGCTCCTCTGTGAAGGAGAATGAGAAATGGAATATATAGCGGGACAGAACACCAACAAACACCAAGCCAAGCATAACTATCAAAATGACTGATATGACAATAGCTTCAAATTCAGTGCGCTTCTTTTCCATAAGATTCCTCCCAAATGAGAAACTTCCCCGGAACATCCCATTCGTTCCGGGGAAGTTCCCGCTATCCTGTGGTTAAATAAAGTAAGGCAGCCACTTAATCCAGACCATATGCTTTGCAGGCATCAGGGCCAGCCAGCTCTTTGCACTCATTGATGACATCAGCAGCCGCGTCCTTAAATTCTTGCAACTGTTCTTCGCTCAAAACAGTAATCGTGCAACCGGCATCCAAGAAAGCCTGTTTACATTCGGCTTCTGTTTCTACCATGTAATCGCGGCCATAGTGGGCGGCCTCAGTGGCACATTCCTGAATTAGCTCCTGAGTAGCGGTGTTCCAACTATTCCAGTTATCCATATTGGCCATGATGTCGTAGGTGCTGGCAAGAATACCACACTCAGTGATATAGTGCTGTACCTCGGTAAAGCTGCCAGAATACATAGTCTGATAGCCATTTACGTTCCCATCGACAGTACCTGTTTGAAGGGCGCTATACAGCTCACTCCAACTCATGTTGACAGGATCGGCCCCCAGAGCACGTTGTAGCTTCATCTGAATGTCTCCATAGGCACGCATCTTTAGGTCTTTCATATCAGCAACACAAGTGACAGGCCGCTTATCATTTGCGATATGTTGTAGCCCGTTAGGGAAGGTATTCAGCCGTTTGATATTGAAGTCTGAATAGACCTCATTCATAAACTCTCCGCCGGTGGAATCCATACATTCCCACATTGCGTCATAAGTGGGGAAAAGAAATGGCGTTCCAGCAATGTAGAAGCGATCATCCACTGTGTTGAAAGAGCTAGTAGAGATAATTGCCAATTCAAAGGCACCGCCAGCTACCATCATTTCAACATGGCGCTCCATGTCTCCGCCTACTAATTGGCAGTTTGGGAAACGGTCAATTTGGATGGCACCGTTACTGCGTTCTTCCACCAACTCCTCAAATTTAATGGCTACAATACCATCCATTCCGGTATCGCCGGTAGCATAGCTGATTTTAAGGTTCAAATTGTTATATCCATTGGTGGAAGAACCCACGTTGCCGCTACCCTCATTATTAGAATTGTTGTTGGATGTATTGGAACAGGAAACCAAACCGAGTGCAAGGACTGATGCAAGGACAAAAGACAAAATTCTTTTCATCTCTGTTCTATGCTCCTTTCAGTTTTACATCTGTAAAAATTAGGGAAGTCATTTTTCAAGAAAGTTCTGAATGTAATCAGCGATCCGATCCACGCCGCGCTCCACACAGATCTTTCCTTTTTCTACGCTTCCCTTAGTGGCATCACCCAAAGTGCCGGAATCTGTATGTTCAGCATATTTCACGCTGTTTGTTATACCAGGCCACTTGTTGACAAACGGACTCTTAGTACATGCGGCCACATCCATATGGACCAGTTCAGGATAGAGATACAACATACAAGAGGTGCCAGCCTCAGCAGCATGACCATGAGGATTATCACTCTCCCAAAGGTCATCGGTGAAACTCGGAATCCACTGCCACCAGCCAATCTGTCCATACTTGATGTTGTATTTTAATTGGGCATCGACTAGGACTTCAGTGAGCGGCTGGGTATTGTGCAGGTGGGTATTAACGACAAAGAAGTTCTTGAAGCCCAGTCGGATAAAATTCTCGACAATCTCGCTGTAAACGGCGCGGAGTGTTTCGGAGGAAATCGCAATCGTGCCAGGGAAACTGGTCAGACTCTTAGACTGCCCAATCTCCAGGCAGGGCGCAACAATGCCATTTACCTTTTCGGCCACCAGTTCGGAACCGCCTTCGCCACCAAAATGTCGCTTCCCAAAGGCAAGTTAAGCCCATAGACCTCGCAGGCCCCAGAAGGAATGATTACAGTTTTGGCGGTTTTCGCATAGTCATCGAACTCTTTCCAGCTCATGTCTCTCAATTTGCGTTCCATAGTAAATTCTCCTTCTTTTCAAGTGTTCTCCGTTTCGTTTTTTTAGATAGTGAGCAGTGTTTCGGTTGAGCGCACCAGTATACTAATAGGAAGTACATCGGTGGCTCCCTTTCCAAGCTTATTTCCTCCTACCCTCCTTAAAGAGAAATTCATAGCGAATTCATTAAATTCGTTATGTGGTGTATATTATATCATTCGTTTCGTGTTGTGTCAATTCATTTTGTGCATTTCTGTCGAAATTCGATTCATTAGCATTTATGATTTAGGAAAAAGAAGAAAAGAGCGAGGTTACTATGGATTTCGGTGATCGGATTAGAAGGTTATTGTCAGATAGAAATATTTCACAGAAAGACTTTGCGGCAGAGATAGGTGTTGCTGCATCTACTGCAGGAAATTATGTAAACGGAATGCGAGAGCCAGATTATGAAACTTTGAGAAGGATTGCCCAATACTTCCAGGTGTCTACTGACTATCTCTTAGGCCGTAAGTACGATATCTCTACTGATGATGAGCAAAATGAACTTCTCTTAATATTTAACTCTCTGAATCACAATCAACGTCAGCTTTTTTTGGAACAGGGGAAGCTGTTATTAAAGAGCAAGTGAGAATAAAAATAACATCCAACTGCATCTGTTGGGTGTTATTTAAGAATCGAAACAATTCATTTTGTCGTTTCATAATTCAAATTGTCTCTATCGCTTAAAAAACTCTGGGGCCACCTTTATTATTATCACATTACCACTCATGGAGGTGGCTTAGTATGGACTTCGCATCTCGACTCAAAGAACTCCTGCATGACAGAAACATATCACAAAAAGATTTTGCTTCTAAAATTGACATTGCTGCATCAACTGCTGGAAATTATATTCGTGGCGTTCGGGAGCCTGATTATGAAACGCTCAAAAGGATCGCGGCTTTCTTCCATGTTTCCACGGATTATATGTTGGGAACTGAGCAGGAAAAGGCCAATGATCCTCTTGAAAATGAGCTTTTACTGATTTTTAGAACGTTGAAGCAAGACCAAAAGGAATTATTGCTGGAACAGGGGAAGCTACTATTAAAGAGGCAACCGAGTCAGAGATGATTTTTCCCTCGAAAGTAGCTATATATAGTTGCTTTCTCTTTTGACGCTACCTTTCATACTAGGATAGGGAGTACAAAGTGGGGGAAGTGTATGACGAGATATGTTCGTCTGCGAGATCTACGCGAAGACCATGATTTGACTCAGGAGCAAGTAGCTGAACTTCTGGGAACAACGAAACAGTATTACCAAAAATATGAAATGGGGGTCCATCCACTTCCTGTGGAACGTCTGGAAATATTGGCAGATTTCTATAAAACATCAACTGATTATATTTTAGGCCGGACATCTGTAAAAAAGCCCTATCCAAAAAATTAGATTCCTTCTCTGGAAACTATCATCAATAATTATCGTGGGCTTCAAGCACATAATAATCAAACGGCCTTTGATCTGCGGAGATGAATCCAAGAACTAAAAGACGGCGTCGCTTTAGGTGAATGCCGATAAGGAAGTATTAAAAACATATTAACTTAACGGCTGACAAATTTGGTTGCTAACAAAAAGAGTAGGAATGTATTTAGCATTCCTGCTCTTTTTAATCAAAAAAGTTCTGCTTCAGCGCCGACAACTAAAGCAGAACTTTTTATTTCACTCTATAGCGATCTTTTGGGATACATAACTTAAAGGCCTTTAAGCCATAACTGCTGGCGTAAATTCGTTTGCCCTTTATAGTTATGTAAGGGGTATATATAACAATATACTCTTCCATGGATACACCTCCTTTCTAAAAGAAGTGTATCCCCCTTGCACAACTCGAATAAATATGCTATACTTAACTTGCTACAGTATATCGTACAGTCGGCGCATAACCACCGATTGGCAAGAGGGCCAGCCACAGAAGTGTGAGCTGGCTTTTCTTGTTATAACTCTGTTTTTAGATTATCAAGGAAAACTGGCAGCATTTTTTCAATATATAGTTTAATATAATCGATGTCTTTCTCTGTTACTCCGTCTGGTATATAGAAACGTGCTGTTTTTTTACCCATGGTGGGGATTTCAAACAAGTAACCATCTTCCTGTTGACGAGTAGGGGATTCGATCGTCTGCGAGGATTCTACATAATCCGGCTGTACAGTTTGATTTTCTTGAAAAGAAGAATAATTTTGCGATTGATTCGTCGCTTCGTCCATACAAAGGACTCCGTTGTTAAGCAGACCCAAATAGTCTGCACTTTCTATGAAGCATTTGGCTGCATTGTCCTTTACCTGCTTTATAATTCGGTATTCATTCATCAATATGTTGCCAAGTTGAGACTGAGGCGGAACAGCCTTATCTTTAAATCGCTCAATTAACTTTGCATAAAGCGGAGGATTGCTAAATGCTTCAATTAATAGATTCTTCGATTCAAATTCCCCTGTGTTGGGATAGAGAATTCGACGCGCGAGATCGGTTAATTGAGCCGTACTTCCGCCTGTCGTAATGAACCCGAACTGCTTTGAAGCACCAATTCGATTCAAGAATGACTTTGTTGTTGGACTTGTAAGCCCCATCAAATTCAATATACTGGCATAAGAGACCGCCTTTCCACCAAGCGAATCAATCTGTTTTATAAAGTCGTAACATTCAGAAATAGAAACAGCAGGATATAATGCGCTTTTTTCACGGGGCTTTTTATTCGTGGGTTCACTGGACTTCGCACTCATGCTCGTCACCTCCTGATGTATTTAGCATATCACAAGCTTTTGTAGAAGTCAATACTTAAACTTTAATAATTCTTTAATCCCAAATGAAATCTCGCGCTGTCTTTAATGATTGATGCATGGGTGGCTTGTGTATATTGAGATGAACTTATGCTCTACGCATTTCAAGCCGCATTTTCAAGGGTAAGAATGGCAAGATACCTCCGGCTATCTAACCACGCCTGAAAACTCCGGTAACATAAGGCTTTTTTGCCCTCTAAATGCGTAGGCACAAACATCACAATATCAGAGGGCACAATCGGATTTCTGCTTGCGCCCGCTTGATTACCATACAGCAAAGGCGAAGGAAGCCGTCAAGGGCGCGGAGCGTTCATCTTGACCCTTGACGGCTTCTTTTGTCTTTGCTAATTCTTGTTCACGATGGCTTTCACCAGCTTTGCCTGCAATCGGTGTTTCATGTATTCATCTACACGCATATGAGGCATACCGTCCTCCTCATAGAGTGTCCGGGTACAAAGTTTGTTGATATAGCGGTCATAATACCGCAAGACACGTTCCACTGCCAGAGGATCACCAGCACAGGCTGCTTCAATTACGGGCATGGGCAAAAGCACCCTACCGTTAAAAGTTGGCTGCTTCATGTTTTCACTCCTTTGGATTCTAAATTTTTTCGTAGTTCACTCAGCGTCTTTGTTCTGTGCCGTTGTACGGCGCTGCGGGACATTCCCACAAAGCCGCCAATCTCGCCGTCAGCCAATCCCAACACACAATGCAGAATTAGAATCTTCTGTTCGTGCTCTGGCAAGATGGCAAAGGCCCCGGCCACCAGTTCGTCCTGAATATGTAGGTCATAGACAAAGGCCGAGAACACAAAGCTGTCACTTGGGTAATCGTCCAGCGTACAGAGCTTGTCCATTTCATGCTGAGACAAGGTGTTGAACTGGATTTCCCTTTTCCGTTGGCGGCTGAGTTCGCGGAAATAGTCTATTGCTTCATGGCGTAGAACGACTTTGCAAAAAGCATCAAACCGGCACCGCTCTTCATACTCATTAAAGACGTATATCATCTTTTCACCTCCCCTCTGCGGGAGAGTGAAAAGTCGGGAACGGTTATGTTGCCCCATGTATTTATGTTATTACAGTGGCTTCGGCCCGCACCGAAAGTTCGCAACAACACAAAATTTTCACCCCACGGGGCGCACAACCAATGACCACAATGGAATACAGTATGAACCTTGCTTACATCGTATCGTACATATTTTCGTCCAGACTTATCCCATACTGGGGACAAACTTTTTTAAGAAGCTATTCTTCAGAAAAACAGACTGTTGCAACATAGCAGTTTCCTCCACGAGCCGCCGAACCGTTGTTGCACTGGGCAAAGAATTGCGGCGGCTTTGATTCCTCAAAACCGCCGCAGGGATATGTATTATGTATATTGAGCGCACGAAACCAACCTGCCCGGCAACGGTTTTTTTCTTTTCTGCCGCCGGGCAGATTAAGTTTAACTATTCATATTACAGCAGGTGGCTACTTGCTATTTTCCAACCTGCCGAATATTTTCTTTGAATAAAGAGAAATCAAAAATGCAGTTATCGCAGCCCCAATTAAAACCACCCATGTATGCGCTGCAAAAATGTCAAACAGAACACCGTAAATCGCCTGTCCAATCGGTTGCCCACACATCGCAATAGAAATCAGCGCCGCCATGATCTTACCGACTAATTGAGGTGGGGTCTGCGTCTGTACCAGTGTGTAAATCTGAACCATAAAGAGCGTAGAGGCCCCCATAGCGGTGAAGCTCATGAAAGTGATTGACCCATACGATACGATGGCGGGTATATTCAGGAAAAGGGAAATCCCCATAACCGCCACGGCAATGGAACAAACCAAAAGCAGCACATAGGAATTTTGGATTTTCAGCTTTTCCGATACGATTGCGGTTAAAATTCCGCCGCACAGACCGCCCAACGCCAGCGCCCCCTGTGTGAAGCCGTACATGGTATCAGACATTCCTAGCACCTGTGTAATGAGAATGGGAGTTCCTACAATCATCACCGCGCTTAAAACTAAATTGAAGATGGACACCAGAAAGACCACCGAAAAGAAAATGGGCTTTTCTGTCTTTACAAACTGATAGCTTTCTTTCAAGTCCATTCCGACGACCTGAAACACGCCGACTTCACGCGGACGTTTTTCATGCGGAATGTGGATAAAGATTTCCATGATGGCGGAGAACGTAAAACAGGCCGCACTCAAAAGCAAAATCGGATAAACGCCCCAAAGGGTGAACATCATGCCACCGATTACCGGCCCCAACAGACCGGAAAGCGTATTGACCTGATTGATTACCGCATTTCCGGCCATCAGTTTATCTTTCGCTACCAGAAGCGGAACGCTTGCATGTACTGCTGGCTGGTAGGTGCCGGAAATACCATAGAGCAGCATCAAGACAACGATAAAAAGCGGAACTGTGGGGATTTTCCCCAGTGAAAAGTAAAACAACATAATAATGGCTGCCGTAGAGAAGTCCAGCCCTACCATAATGTTACGCTTGTTCACACGGTCAGCCAGTACGCCGCCGGCCATCGAAAGAATAACCATTGGAGCAAAGGAACAGGCGGTCACAACACCAAATAGCGTTGACGAACCTGTTTCTCTCAACAGATACAGTGGCAAGGCAAATCGCAAGATGGCATTGCCGAAAAGGGAAATGATCTGGCCGATCACAACGAGAGTGAAATCCCGCCTGAAAAGTTTTGTCTGCATAAAATACCTCCATTATCTCACTATCAAACCAACCGTTGGTTTGATATATGTCTAAAATAAACTGCTCATTGAGAGCAGCTCATTTTAGGGAGTCAGGCCGTGTGCTGGGACTTGCAGTAGCTAATATAGCCGTCTATCATTTCGTCGTCCAAAAGCTGGTTGATACCAACGCCTTGTAACAGGTCATTGAATGCTTTGCAACGATTACGCATTCCCGCTTCATCCGTCATGCTAACCAGCGGATTGAGCCATACATTCGACAATACCATGATGGCCTCTGCCAGCTCACCGGGATTTGTCGCCTGAATGGAACCATCGTCAATCCCCTGCTGCAAGATCGGCTGGATGAACTTTGGAGCAACAATCTGATAGAGCTGGGCAATCTGCATTGCCAAAAAGCGCGGATTATCCAATAGGCAGGGCGTAACGGTCAGCATTAGGCTCTGGTTAGAGTTAAACAAAGCAGCCTTAAAAATCGCCCGCAGTTTTTCCAGCCCGTTCAGGGATTTATCATCGCGTACTTTTGCCAAAGCAGTTGTGTTTTCCTCCCCAATGCGGTGAAAAATCGCCTCAAAAATTTCTTCTTTGGACGAAAAGTGATGGTAGATTGCGCCTTTTGAAAGATTTGTTTCGTTGATGATGTCCTGCAAAGATGTTGCGTCATATCCTTTTTCAAAAAACAGATGGGTGGCAACATCCAAAATCAGCTTCACGGTTTCCTCCGGGTATTTGTTTCTTGCCATCCCGCACCTCCATACAAACCAACGGTCTGTATAAAGTATAGCAATCTCTTCTATGCTTGTCAAGCAGGTTATATTGCGCACAGAATGATTTTATTTTTCGGAGTTTTCCATTTTAGCGGGCAGTTTCCGTCCTTGCAAACGTATTATTAGCGAAGCAAAAAACAAGGGTTTGGAAAGTTCCCAACAGACAAAAATCTCCGCTCCGGCAGGTTGCCGGAAATGGAGATTTTGCGGGAGTGTGGCCACACTCCCTATGCTTGCTCTGTTGTGATTCTTCCAGAAAGGACGGGAACGGAATGGAACAGAAAACAAAAGTACAAGAGAGCGATTATCTCCCCAAACGGGGAAATCCACTGCAAGAAACCGTGTGCTACACAATCGGCGGAACCGTATACGAAGTGGAAACCTCCTGCGGCGGTACAGAACTGCTTTACGACAAAATGATACGGCTCATTCGCTCGGAAGCCATCATCACGGATGCTGACAAAGACTACAAAACACGGTATAATAAGGACAGCAACCTGTTTGTCGGGCGTTCATTACAGGAGGAATGAACCATGACAGCAAACACCAACTATCCCGACAACATCACCGCTTTATACGCCCGTCTGTCCCAAGAGGATGCGCTGGACGGCGAGAGCAACAGCATTGCCAATCAGAAGAAAATCCTTTTGAAATACGCAACAGATAACGACTTCCCCAATCCAACGTTTTTCATTAACAATGGAGTGTCCGGGGTGACGTTTGATCGGCCGGGCTGGAATGAAATGATCCGGCTGGCCGAGGCCGGAAAAGTCAAAACCGTCATTGTAAAAGATATGTCCCGCATGGGACGGGACTATCTGAAAGTCGGTTACTATACTGAAAGCTTCTTTGCAGAATGTGATATTCGGTATATTGCCATCAATGACGGAGTGGACAGTGATAAAGGGGACAACGATTTCACCCCTTTTCGCAATCTGTTCAATGACTTCTATGCCCGCGATACCAGTAAGAAAATCCGGGCCGTTATGCGTGCCAAAGGAAACTCCGGAGAACACCTCTGCACCAATCCGCCATATGGGTATATAAAAGACCCTGCGGACAAAAAGAAGTGGATTGTGGACGAGGAAGC
>CDZJ01006551.1_pt1 | contig 63765 bp, 72 predicted proteins | sample 557391 | NCBI WGS metagenome assembly CDZJ01 (sample SAMEA3182111, study PRJEB8094) | gut metagenome | biome: human; feature: gut; material: Stool; isolation source: human stools | place: Canada | collected 2013-05-07 | reverse complement strand
CGGCCGTGATAGACATAGCCGCCGCGGTCAAAGACCACGTTCTCGATGCCCTTGGCCTTGGCACGTTCAGCCACAGTGACGCCCACCTGCTTGGCGGCGTCGGTCTTGGTGCCCTCGCAGGCAAAGTCCTTCTCCAGGGAAGACGCAGAAACCAGGGTCTTTCCGCTCACATCGTCAATAATCTGGGCGTAGATATTGGTTTCGCTGCGAAATACGTTCAGCCGGGGACGCTCGGGCGTGCCGGAGATTTTAGCACGCACGCGCTTGTGGCGCTTGATACGCTGAGAACGAGTATCGGGTCTGTTGATCATAGTGGCACACCTCCTTCTTACTTCTTGGCGCCGGTCTTACCAGCCTTGCGGCGGATGACCTCGTCTGTATACTTGATGCCCTTGCCCTTGTAAGGCTCAGGGGGACGCTTCTCTCTCACTTCGGCGGCAAACTGGCCCACCTGCTGCTTGTCGCAGCCGTGGATAATGATCTTGTTGGGGCCGGGGACCTCGATCTCAATGCCGGGGATCTCCTCCACGACCACCTGGTGGGAGTAGCCCAGGTTCATGACCAGCTTGTTGCCCTCCTTGGCCACACGATAGCCGACGCCATTGACGTCCAGCTCCTTCTTGTAGCCCTCGGTGACACCCACCACCATGTTGTGGATGAGGGTGCGGGTCAGGCCGTGCAGGGCACGGTTTTCCTTGGCGTCATTGGGACGGGTGACGTGCAGTGCGCCCTCTTCCATGGCGATAGCCATGTTGGGGTTAAACTGCTGGGTCAGGGTGCCCTTGGGACCCTTGACAGTGACAACGTTGTTGTCCTCTACCTTGATCTCCACTCCGGCGGGAATGGCGATAGGAGCTCTACCAATTCTAGACATTCCTATGACCCTCCTTACCAGACAAATGCCAGGACTTCGCCGCCGACATGGGCCGCACGAGCGGCCTTATCGGTCATGACGCCCTTGGACGTGGATACGATGGCGATGCCCAGGCCGTGCAGAACACGGGGCAGCTCATCGGCGCCGGCATAGACGCGCAGACCGGGCTTGGACACCCGGCGCAGACCGGAGATGACCTTTTCCTTGCCGGCATTGTACTTCAGAGTGACGCGGATCACGCCCTGAGTGCCGTCGTCGATCAGCTGGAAGTTCTTGATATAGCCCTCATCCAGCAGGATCTGCGCGATGGCCTTCTTCATGTTGGACGCGGGGACGTCCACGGTGTCATGCTTGGCGTTGTTCGCGTTGCGGATGCGGGTCAGCATATCCGCAATGGGATCGGTGATGTGCATGAAGTTTACCTCCTATATTAAGTTTACCTTGTCGTGCATTGTTACCCTGGGAGCACACAGCTTTCCTCCATATCAGAACACAATCGTCTGAGCGGACCCTTCCGATTTGTGTCCCTCTCTTTGGTCTCACCGCGCTTTCCAAAGCGACGCAGCACTTCCCGGTACAGACGGCAAGGTATCGAGAATTAGGTGGTTCCCGACCTGTTGACCGTCTTTGCGCCTGGTTGGGGCAGGCGCAGTTATCAATACCACCTGAGGTGGGATCGACCTGGATACCCTGTCCCACTTCCGGACGGAGCGCTTTCGGCGCCGGTCTCCGGTCTTTGATAGGGGACAGGACAAATCCCCGCAGCCGCCAATCTTTTTCTGACTGGCGGTTCCGGGTGCGCACTCCCGACTACGTTGGGAGTTTATTGTGTCATTTCCCAAGGGGCGACAACAATTTATTATACTCCATACAGCCTGATATAGCAAGGTTTTTTTGCCTCGCACACACGGGCAGGTGGAGAGATTTACGCCGGAACGGGGAAATTTCCCACGTTCCGGACTGTAAAAACCGCAGATTTTGTCGCGCTTCTCCTAAGAGGGAGGGCGGAGCGCCTTGAAAAAAGGCGCCTTCTTCCTGGCAACGATTTTGTTCGGTGATGGGGGCCGCCGCCGCACTTATTGTACGGCAGGCCACCCCAACCAAAGCATAACAGAAAGATTACCAGGATGCCTTCTTCACGCCGGGGATTTCGCCCTTATAGGCCAGCTCACGGAAGCAGATACGGCAGATGCCGTAGTCCCGGAGATAGGCGTGGGGACGACCGCACAGCTTGCAGCGGTTGTACTGCCGACTAGAGAACTTGGGCGCACGCTGCTGCTTCAGGATCATAGATTTCTTAGCCATAACTCTTCCTCCTCCTTAGCGGCCGGCAAAGGGAGCGCCCACCAGCTTCAGCAGCTCACGGGCCTCCTCATCGGTCTTAGCGGTGGTACACACCACGATGTCCATGCCGCGGATCTTGTCGATCTTGTCGTACTCGATCTCGGGGAAGATCAGCTGCTCCTTCACGCCCAGGGCGTAGTTGCCGCGGCCGTCGAAGGCGTCGGCGGAGATGCCGCGGAAGTCACGAACACGGGGCAGGGCCACATTGAACAGGCGGTCCAGGAACTCCCACATCTTGTTGCCCCGCAGGGTAACTTTCGCTCCAATGGGCATACCTTCACGGAGCTTGAAGTTGGCCACAGACTTCTTGGCCTTGGTGATAACGGCCTTCTGGCCGGTGATGGTGGTCAGGTCATTGACCACGGCATCCAGCACCTTGGCGTTCTCACGGGCCTCGCTGCAGCCAACGTTGACCACGATCTTCTCCAGGCGGGGGATCTGCATCACGGACTTATAGCCGAACTTCTGCATCAGAGCAGGAGCGACCTCGTCCTGGTACAGCTTCTTCAGGTTAGGGGTATTAGCCATTTCGAATCGTTCCTCCTCTCTTAAATCTCGGCGCCGCACTTCTTGCAGACGCGGACCTTCTTGCCGTCAGCCAGCAGCTTGTGGGCCGGACGGGTGGGCTTGTTGCACTTGGGGCAGACACGCTGCACCTTGCAGGCGTAGAGGGGGGCCTCTTTCTGCAGGATACCGCCCTGATCGCCCTGCTTGCGGGGCTTGGTGTGGCGAGAGACCATGTTGATCTTCTCAACAATGACCTTGCCGTCCTTGGGCATGACCTCCAGGACCTTGCCCTGCTTGCCCTTGTCCTTGCCGGACAGGACGACAACCAGGTCGTCCTTCTTGATGCTCATCTTATTCATCTTCATTGCCCTCCCTTACAGCACTTCGGGAGCCAGGGACAAGATCTTCATATAGTCCTTGTCGCGCAGCTCACGGGCCACTGGGCCAAAGATACGGGTGCCGCGGGGATTCTTATCGTCCTTGATGAGGACGGCGGCGTTGTCGTCGAAACGGACATAGGAGCCGTCGGCGCGGCGGACGCCCTTGGCGGAACGGACGATGACGGCCTTGACCACTTCGCCCTTCTTAACAGTGCCGCCGGGAGCGGCCTTGCGGACGGAGGCGACCACCACATCACCGATGTTGCCGAACTTGCGCTTGGAGCCGCCCAGCACCCGGATGGTCTTGATCTCCTTGGCGCCGGTATTATCGGCCACCTTCAGATAGCTTTCTTCCTGAATCATACCGACACCTCCTTACTTCGCTTTCTCGATGATCTCAACCACGCGCCAGCGCTTGTCCTTGGACAAGGGGCGGGTCTCCATGACCTTGACGCGGTCACCCACGCCACACTGGTTGTTCTCATCATGGGCCTTCAGCTTATAGGTTCTCTTCACGATCTTCTTATACAGAGGATGGGCCACGCGGTCGGCGATGGCGACCACAACGGTCTTATCCATCTTGTCCGAAACCACCAGGCCGACTCTGGTCTTACGAGAAGAAGTTCTGTTTTCCATCTTCTATTCCTCCTCTTAGCGGCCGGCGAGCTGCTGCTCGCGAATGATGGTCTTGACCCGGGCGATATCCTTCTTGACCTCAGCGATCCGGATCGGATTATCGAGCTGGTTGGTGGCGTGCTGGAGGCGCAGGTTGAACAGATCTTTCTTCAGATCCTTCAGCTTGTTCTCAAGCTCCGCTGCAGACATCTTACGGACTTCATTGGCCTTCATTACGCTTCACCACCCTTCTCGGTCTCTTCACGCTTGACGATTTTGCACTTGACAGGCAGCTTGTGGCTGGCCAGGCGCAGGGCCTCACGGGCAGTTTCCTCAGAAACGCCGGCGATCTCGAACATCACACGGCCGGGTTTGACCACGGCCACCCAGTACTCAGGGGAGCCCTTACCGGAGCCCATGCGGGTCTCGGCGGGCTTCTCAGTCACGGGCTTGTCGGGGAAGATCTTGATCCAGACCTTACCACCACGCTTGGTATAACGGGTCATGGCAATACGGGCAGCCTCGATCTGATTGCTGGTGATCCACGCGGGCTCAATAGCCTGCAGGCCAAACTCACCGTAGGCGATGGTGTTGCCGCGCATGGCCTTGCCCTTCATGCGTCCGCGGTGGACGCGGCGGTACTTTACGCGCTTAGGGAGCAGCATTACTGAGCGCCTCCTTCCTTAGGAGTGTTGGCCTGACCGGCGGGGCGGGGGCCACGGTTGAATCCGCCGTTCTGGCGGTCACGATTGAACCCGCCCTGGCGGTCACGGTTGAAGCCGCCCTGACGGCGGTCACCATCCCGGCGGTCACGGCGGGGACGGTCACGGCGCTCCTGGTAGGGCTTGCTGGTATCCAGAGTGCGGGGGGTGGTACGCAGGGCCTGAGTGAGCACCTCGCCCTTGTAGATCCACACCTTCACGCCGATGCGTCCGTAGGTAGTGGCAGCCTCAGCAAAGCCGTAGTCGATGTCGGCCCGGAGGGTCTGCAGGGGAATGGTGCCGTCGTGATAGTGCTCGGTGCGGGCGATCTCAGCGCCGCCCAGACGGCCGGAGCAGGAGGTCTTGATGCCCTTGGCGCCGGCGCGCATGGCGCGGCCCATAGCGTTCTTCATCGCCCGGCGGAAGCCGATCCGCTTCTCCAGCTGCTGGGCGATGTTCTCAGCCACCAGCTGGGCATTGGTATCGGCGTCCCGAACCTCTACGATCTTCAGATCCACAGGCTTGCCGGTCATCTTGACCAGCTGGGCCTCGATCTTCTTGATGTCCTCGCCGCCCTTGCCGATGACCACGCCGGGGCGGGCACAGTGCAGGTAAATGCGGGTCTTGGCGTTGTCCCGCTCGATCTCGATCTTGGGGATACCGGCGCCGTAGAGGGTCTTCTTCAGGTAGTCACGGATCTTCTTGTCCTCCACCAGCAGGTCGCCCACCTTCTCGTTGCGGGCATACCAGCGGGAGTCCCAATCCTTAATGACACCCACGCGCAGTCCGTGGGGATTAACTTTCTGTCCCATATTGTTCCTCCTCCCTTAGCGCTCGCTCACAACAATGGTGACGTGAGAAGTGCGCTTGTTGATCCGGTACGCGCGGCCCTGAGCCCTGGGCATGATGCGCTTGATAATGGGGCCGGGGTTGGCGTAGCAGGCGGACACATACAGCTTCTCAGGGTCCATCTGGTGGTTGTTCTCCGCGTTGGCGGCGGCGCTCTTCAGCAGCTTGAGCACAGGCTCAGAGGCGGCCTTGGGGGTCTGCAGCAGGATGGCGGTGGCGGTACCCACATCCTTGCCCCGGATCAGGTCCAGGACGATCTTCACCTTACGGGGAGAGATCCGCAGATATTTCAGATTTGCTTTCGCTTCCATGCTCTCTCCTCCTTACTTACCGGTCTTGCTGCCCGCGTGGCCCTTGAAGGTGCGGGTGGGCACAAACTCGCCCAGCTTGTGGCCGACCATGTCCTCGGTGACATAGACGGGCACGTGCTTGCGGCCGTCGTGTACAGCAAAGGTGTGTCCAACGAAAGAGGGGAAGATGGTGGAGGCGCGGCTCCAGGTCTTCAGGACCTTCTTTTCGTTCTTTTCATTCATCTCATCGACCCGCTTCAGCAGCTCGGGGGCGCAAAAGGGGCCTTTCTTAATGCTTCTGCTCATCTTTCACAGCCTCCTTACTTGGCATTGCGGCGCTTGACGATGAACTTATCAGTGCGGTTCTTCGTCTTGCGGGTCTTGTAGCCCAGGGCGGGCTTGCCCCAGGGGGTGACAGGGCCGGGACGGCCGACGGGGCTCTTGCCCTCACCACCGCCGTGGGGGTGGTCATTGGGGTTCATAACAGAGCCGCGGACGGTGGGCCGCCAACCCATGTGGCGCTTGCGGCCGGCCTTACCGATCTGGATGTTGGCCCAGTCGGTGTTGCCCACCTGGCCGATGGTGGCCTTGCAGTTCTCGCGGACATAACGCACCTCGCCGGAGGGCAGGCGGATCTGAGCCATGCCGTTCTCCTTGGCCATCAGCTGGGCGGCCACGCCGGCGGCGCGGACCAGCTGGGCGCCCTTGCCGGGGTACAGCTCGATGTTGTGGATCTCCTCGCCCACAGGGATGTTGGCGATGGGCAGACAGTTGCCGGGCAGGATGTCGGCGTCGGGGCCGGTCATGATGATGTGGCCGGCCTTCAGGCCGTTGGGGGCCAGGATATAGCGGCGCTCGCCGTCCTCATACTCGATCAGGGCGATGTTAGCGGAGCGGTTGGGGTCATACTGCAGATTGACCACAGTTGCCTTACCCTCTTTATCCCGCTTAAAATCGATCACACGATACTTCTGCTTGTTTCCGCCGCCGTGATGACGGACGGTGATGCGGCCGTAGCTGTTGCGGCCGGCGTGCTTCTTCAGCACTTCGGTCAGAGCGCGCTCGGGCTTGGCCTTCTTATCGATCCCCTCGAAGGCGGACACAGTCATGTGACGGCGGGAGGGGGTTGTGGGCTTAAAAGTCTTAATAGCCATTTGTCAATATCCTCCTTACACCATACCCTCGAAGAACTCGATGGACTTGGAGTCGGCGGTCAGGGTGACCATGGCCTTCTTCCAGCTGGGCCGGCGGCCGGCGGGGCGCATCCCCATCCGCTTCTCCTTACCCTGCATGTTCAGGGTGTTGACCTTGGCGACCTTGACGCCGAAGATCTCCTCAATCGCCTTGGCGATCTCAATCTTGTTGGCGGTCTTGGCGACCTCGAAGGTGTAGCGCTTCATCTCAGTCTGCTCCATGGACTGCTCGGTGATGATGGGGCGCTTGATGATGTCATAAGCAGTGGTAGCCATTACGCATACACCTCCTCGATGATAGCCAGGGCAGCTTTGTCGATGACCAGCTGCTTGGCGTTTACGATGTCATAGACGCTGAGGATCTTGGCGGTGGTGGTGACCACGCCGGGGATGTTCCGGGCGGACTTGACCACGATCTGATCCACCTCAGGGGTGATGACCACGGACTTGGAGGCGCCGATGCTGTTGAGCATCTCCTTCATCGCCTTGGTCTTGATTTCCTCCAGCTTCAGACCGTCTACTACCAGAACGGCGCCCTGGGCAGCCTTGGCGGACAGAGCGGACTTAAGGGCCAGGCGCTTGACCTTCTTATTCAGAGTATAGCTGTAATCCCGGGGCTTGGGGGCAAACACGATGCCGCCGTGGGTCCACTGGGGAGCCCGGGTGGAACCCTGACGGGCGTGACCGGTGCCCTTCTGACGCCAGGGCTTCTTGCCGCCGCCGGAAACCTCGGCGCGGGTCAAAGCGCTCTGGGTGCCCTGACGGCAGTTAGCCAGGTGGTTCTTGACCACCTCGTGGACCACAGCCTGGTTGGGCTCGATCCCGAACACAGCCTCGGAGAGCTCGATCTCGCCGACCTGCTGACCGGCCATGTTGAACACGTTAGCTTTAGGCATGACTCAATCTCTCCTTTCCTTACTTGTTGCGGGCGGAAGCCTTCTGCGGGTTGACACGGGCGGAAGCCTTCTGCGGGTTGACGCGGCCGATCTCGGCGGCCTTCTTCTCCACGTTGGTCTTGACGGTGCTCTTCACAAAGACCACGCCGCCCTTGGGGCCGGGGATGGCTCCGCGCACGGCGATGAGGCCCAGCTCCTCGTCCACCTGGACCACGTCCAGATTCTGGACGGTGACCTGTACGTTGCCCATCTGTCCGGCGCCGTCGCGGCCCTTATAGATGTGGCCGGGGGTGGTGCCGGCGCCCAGAGAGCCCTGGTGACGGTGGACAGGGCCGCCGCCGTGGGTCATGCGCTTGATGGCGGCGCCGTGGCGCTTGACAACGCCCTGGAAGCCGTGGCCCTTGCTGATGCCGGTGACGTCAACAAAGTCGCCGGCGGCAAAGATGTTGGCGGTCAGCTGATCGCCCACCTCGAACTTGGAGCAGTCGTTGAGGGCAAACTCCTTGAGGACCTTCTTCAGCTCCTCCAGTCCGGCCTTCTTCTGGTGGCCCAGCTCGGGCTTGGTGAGCTTGCGCTCAGGAACGGTCTGATAACCCAGCTGAATGGCCTCATAGCCATCCTTCTCGGCGGTCTTCTTCTGCACCACAGTGCAGGGGCCGGCCTGGATCAGGGTGACGGGAATCACCTTGCCAGCCTCATCGAAGATCTGGGTCATGCCGATCTTTTTGCCGATGATCGCTTTCTCCATGTTGGATTTCCTCCTATAAAGGTTATTGGTTGAAAAACTTGGGGCATTGGGCTCCTATTGGTTTTCCAACTTGACCCGCCTGTCTCAATAGGCGACAGGCAGCGGGTACACATCGTCAAAGCAAAGTTCGCTAAACTCCGTTTCCGCCTGCGGCGAAAACCTCGTTCGCTTCCTTGCTTTTCCTCTCCAAACCGAACCCGCTATCGCCGGGCTTCGGTTTGGTCGCGCGGCTGCGCCGCACATTTTTGAGACCAAGCCTTAATTACAGCTTAATTTCAATCTCCACACCAGCGGGCAGCTCCAGGCTCATCAGGGCCTCGACAGTCTTCTGGGAGGGCTTGATCACGTCGATCAGGCGCTTGTGGGTGCGGCGCTCAAACTGCTCGCGGCTGTCCTTATACTTGTGTACAGCCCGCAGGATGGTAACGACCTCTTTCTTGGTAGGCAGGGGAATGGGGCCGGAAACGGCGGCGCCGGTACGCTTGGCGGTTTCCACGATCTTCTCAGCGGACTGATCGATCAGCTGATGATCGTAGGCCTTCAGACGGATGCGGATCATTTCTTTCTGAGCCATTTTGGGTTTCCTCCTTAAATACATACGAAAGTTGACTTTGTCCAGCCTTCGTACGGTGAGAGCCCTTTCGTGTTACCACGCTTTCGTGCGTATCACTCCCGGCCACAAAAAAACCGGCATGATGACAGGCCGGTTCCTTCCCGCCAGACGATATACGCCGTGGCACGAAGCTCTCAGCCGCCCGATTATCGGACATACTCCGCGGAAGTTACCTCATTTCTGAGCAATCTCCCGCATCATCGCAGACTGCGCCCTAGCAGGCGCTTGGTTATCATACAACAACACCGCCGTGTGTGTCAAGCATTTTTTAAAAATTTTTTTGTCGTTTTCTTCCGGCCCCTTTTCCGGTCTTTTCATGCACTATATCTTGTATCTTTCTTCCATCTGTCACGCAACGCCAAAAGGAGAGAGGGGCGCTTCGGCCCCTCTCCTTTACATCGGCTCCGGCAGGACGCCTTCCCGCTCCAGCAGAAGTTCCCCACCCTCGCCGTACAGCCGCAGGGCATAAGATGCCCCCGCATACCAGTCTTGGGAATATGCCCCCTCCGGGGACTTCATGGAAAACAGCCACAGCCCCTCCTCCAGACAGATGCCTTCCTGGGCATAACGGGCGAATCTCTCGCCTCCCAAAAGCACCGTGTCTACATCCAGCTCCGTCCGGGTGGTTTCTCCGGAGATCTGATAAAACAGGAGATTGCATCCGCTCATCCATACCTTTCCGGGCTCCGGGACCCAGGCGATCACGCTGTTAATCGGGATTGGGGTCGGTCCCTTGCCCAGAGGGACGACATTCATTATGTGCTTCCCAGGCGCATACAGCGTGGCGGCGTATACCTGATCCTTTATCGTTCCCGCCACAAACGGCTGGAACACACTGAGGTAAGTTCCATCCCGGCTTTTAATCTCTTCAACATCCCCGATGTTCCAGAAGCCCGTCTGATACACAATCTCGCTCCGTGGCAGCAGATACTGCCGCTCCAGCCGCCGAAATTCCATCTCCGCCGTAGGCAGGGGGCAGCCGTACTGTCCCCAGATCATCAGGGCCAGAGCCGCCGTCAAAAGGAGATTCCGGACCGTCCTCCCCCCGCGCCCCAGCCGGGGACGGCGGGACCAGAGTTCCCTCCACTTTTTCTTCATGCCGCCCCCTCCTCAAGGTCCAAGGTAAAGGTAAATACCGGATCTCCGGGGCCGTAGCTCAGATAAATGGTTTCCGCCTGTGGGTCTATTCCCCAGACACGCAGGGTATATCCCCGGTGGAAGGGGCCCTTGCCCGCCCCGCCGGACAGGGAACTGAGCAGCCCGCCACTTGGATTCCGGGGAGCATCCAGTCCCAGGCCGTATCTATTCCCCCGGTCGTCAGTGACCGTCATCCACTCCTCCTTCAGGATTCCCAGCGCCCAGAATTTCCAGGTGTCCACCCGGAGATAGAGGTAGAGTACCTGTGTCCCCTCCTCCTCCCAGAGCGCGCCCCGCAGGGCCGAGATCCTCTGCCCCGCCGCCTCCTGCTCCAAGCCGGGGGAGAAGGTAAGGAGCTGGCCGGGATCCTCGCCGTGCAGATAGGTGGTTTCATACCAGTCCATCCGCCCCCGGTCAAAGGGCATAGCGTCAAAGTCCCAAAACTCCGCATCTGAGTCGTCCCCCAGAAAGGCATCGTCCCCCAGGGCGAAATTTAGCCCCAGAAAGGCGATGAGGGCCAGGGCCAGCAGCACCCCGGAAGCCCGCCACAGCCAGCCCAGCCAGGGCTTATGGACCCTGGCCAGCTCCTTCCCGATCTCCGCCGGATCTCCCATCTCTGACAGGGCCCGTTCCTCCGCCTCCTCGCGGGAGATACCCGGGAAAATCCGCTGAAGGTCCGCCGCCTTGTCCTCCATGTGGGCCTCCAGCTCTTCCCGCACCGCCGCCCGGTCCGGTCCAAAACGGATGCCGCCCACCGCCGTGTCCAGCCAACTGACGGCGGCCTCATTTTTTCTTTCCATCGCGCTCCCTCGCCTTATCCTCTCCGCGCCCAAGCCCACAGCAGGTCCCAGGCCACGGGCAGCACAATAGCCGCCTCCACTGCCAGCAGGAGCAGCGCGGCCAGGGCCAGAAACCTGGAGAACTGCCACAGCCAGCCCAGCCAGGGCTTGTGGATCCTGGCCAGCTTCTTCCCGATCTCCGCCGGATCTCCCATCTCTGACAGGGTCCGTTCCTCCGCCTCCTCGCGGGAGATATCCGGAAAAATCCGCTGAAGGTCCGCCGCCTTGTCCTCCATGTGGGCCTCCAACTCCGCCCGGACTGCCGCCCGGTCCGGTCCAAAGCGGATGCCGGACACCGCTTGATCGAGCCACCGGTCTATCGGCACGTTTCCCCGCTCCACTCCCTCACCTCCATTGGTCGGTCAGACTGCCCCGGACTTGCTCCAACACAGCGCCCTCGCTGTCCAACAGCTCCAGGATATAGGGAAAATCGGAACCTCCGTTGACCTCCGTCACCTGACGGGGAATGGTGGTCAGAATCACCCGGTCGTCGGATTCCCGGTCGCTGGTGCCATAGGAAAGGCCGCCTCCCCGGAAATCCAGAATGGACTTGACGGCAGCCGCCTCCTCAGGCAGATCCACCGCCGCCATCCACGCCCCGATGAGGGGATTTTCCGGAATGATCCCACCATTTCCCGGCTCTGCCAGGTAAACCAGGGCCGGTCCCTGGGGCTCCGGACAACTACTGACCCCGCCGAAATGGGTGTCCCCTTCATAGGTAGTCAGATAACCCCTCCACAGCCGGCCTCCGCCCCGAGCCAGCACCATTGGCAGGCTGTATTCATAGAGGGGAAAATGGCCGCCGTCGCCAGACTCACAGGCTATGGCTCCCGCCCACAGCACCTCGATCCGCTCCACTCCAGCCCGCCGGGCCTCTGCCCGAATCTGCCCCTCGATAATCCACAGTGGTATCTTAGGCAAAGCGACCCAAACGGCCACAGCCAGCAGGAAAATTACCACATTTCGCACAGTCCTCTGTCCACGGGTCAACCGAAAGGCGCTTTTCTTCATGGCTGTTCCTCTCACGCCAGCCCCAGGGCGTTGGCCCCGCCGGACAGCACGTCGCTGACGCCCTGACGAAAGTTCTTCCACTCCTCCTTTTTGTCGGCCAGCAGTTCCCGTCCCCGCCTGGTCAGGCGGTAATACTTCCGCTGCCGTCCCGTGGGGGCCTGCTGTTGGTAGGAGGTCAGATACTTGCCCTGCTCCAGGGCATGGAGGATAGGGTAGAGAGTGCCCTCCTTCATCTGAAAGGCATCGTTGGATCGGCGGGCCAGCTCCTCAATCATCTGATAGCCATACATATCTCCGCTCTCCAGCAGGGACAGCACCAGCAGCGTACTGCTCCCCGCCATCAGGCCCTTGTCAAACTTCATTTCGTTCATCCTTTCTTTCCTGGGAAATCTTCCACGCCAAATACCTCGTTTCTCTAGGTATATAATACCTAGAGAAACGAGGTATGTCAAGTGCCTTTTGACAAATATCATAGAAAAACAGCCCTCCGGCCGTTTGGCCGGAGGGCTCATTTGATCCTGTTTACTTCATCTCGTGGCTGTTCAGCAAACCCTGCTTGATATCCCACAGCTTCTGAGACAGGTCCACATAGTAGTTATGGGGGTTCTCGAACCGCTTGACCTCGTCCCACAGGGCATCCACCTGCCGTTGGCAGTAGGCCCGGCTGGTCTGCAGGTCGGGGACCTGGTACACCAGCTCGCCTCCCCGGAACACAGGAACCAGCAGCTCCCGGGCCTCGATGCTGGTAAAGACCTTTCGCTTCCAGGTGGCGTCCGGGTCAAAGAGCTCCAGCGGCTGGTCAAAGTCAAACTCCTCGTCGTGGAGGCAGATCAGGTCGGCCTCCGCCTTTCCTGTGTCCTTGGAGAAAATGCGGTATACTTTCTTAAAATGAGGTGTGGTAATCTTGGCGGCGTTCTCGCTGATCTTGATCTTGGGAATGATATTGCCCTGGCCGTCCTCGATGGCAGCCAGCTTATACACCCCGCCAAAGACAGGCTCGGAGCGGGAGGTAATGAGCCGCTCGCCCACGCCAAAGGAGTCAATACGGGCCCCCTGGCGGACCAAGTCCCGGATGATATACTCGTCCAGGGCATTGGAGGCCACGATCTTGCAGCCGGTCAGCCCCGCCTCGTCCAGCATCTCCCGCGCCTTCTGAGACAGGTAAGTCAAGTCGCCGGAGTCCAGCCGGATCCCACACTTGGTGATCCCCTGGGGCAGCAGGACCTCCTGAAAGGCCCGGATGGCATTGGGCACGCCGGACTTGAGCACGTTATAGGTGTCCACCAGCAGGGTGGCGTTGTTGGGGTAGAGCTGGCAGTACGTCTTAAACGCGGTGTACTCGTCGGGGAACATCTGGACCCAGGAGTGGGCCATGGTGCCGGTGGCGGGGGAGCCATACCACTGGTCGGCCATGGTGCAGGCCGTGGCCGAGCAGCCGGCAATATAACTGGCACGGGCGCCCAGCAGGGCGCCGTCCGGCCCGTGGGCCCGGCGGGAGCCAAATTCCGCCACAGGCCGGCCCTCCGCCGCCCGAACGATGCGGTTGGATTTGGTGGCGATCAGGGATTGGTGGTTCAGGGTGAGCAGCAGGAAGGTTTCGATAAACTGGGCCTGGATAGCGGGTGCCCGAACCGTGAGCAGGGGCTCGCCGGGGAATACGGGGGTGCCCTCCGGCACGGCCCAGATGTCGCCGGTAAACCGGAAGTCCCGGAGGAAGTCGAGGAACTCCTCGCTGAAGCAGCCCTTGCTCCGAAGATAGCCCAGGTCCTCCTCGTCAAAGTGCAGCTCCTGGATATACTCGACGACTTGGGCCAGACCGGCGGCCAGGGCGAAGCCGCCCTTGTCGGGGACCGAGCGATAGAACACGTCAAAATAGCAGATCCGGTCGGCCAGCCCGGTCTGGAAGTAGCCGTTGGCCATCGTCAGCTCGTAGAAGTCGCAGAGCATGGTCAAGTTGGTCTTTGCTTTCATTTGAGAAAGCCTCCTTAGTTTCGGGTGACAAGACACCCCGTCATTGCTCCTATTATAATGCCCCTCTACGGAAAAGGCAAGAAAAAGGCCAAAAAAGCCCAGGACATCCCGCTCTTGCCGGGAGTAAAGGTTCCGCTCCCTGGGCATACTGTGGGGGAATCCATATTTTATACCGAGGAGGGAGCTTTATGTCCGACAATATGCAGGCCTTTGCCCACAGCCAGACCAGGGAGAACCTGATGCGTGCTTTCGCGGGGGAGAGCCAGGCCCGGAACCGTTATACCATCGCCGCCGGCATTGCCCACAAGGAGGGGCTGGAGGTGCTCCGGGGTGTCTTTTTGTTCACCGCCGACCAGGAAAAGACCCACGCCAAGCAGTTCTATGGCCAACTGGCCCAGCTTAACGGCCAGACCATCCAAATCGACGGCACCTACCCCGTGGACCTGTATGACAACCTGCTGGCCCATCTGCGGGCGGCCCAGCATAACGAGTATCAGGAGTGGGAGCACGACTACCAGCACTTTGCCCAGGTGGCCATGTCCGAGGGCTTCCCCCTGGTCGGTAAGCTATTTGAGAATATCGCGCGGGTAGAGCAGACTCACGGAGACCGGTTCGGAAAATTCGCTGACCTGCTGGAGAAAGGCCAGTTGTTCTTCTCCGACGTGGAAGTGCAATGGACCTGCCTCCACTGTGGCTGGGTAGTCACCTCCACGGCCGCCCCGGCTCAGTGTCCTGTCTGCCGCCATCCCCAGGGCTATTTTGTCCGGGTGGAGCTGGCCCCCTGGAACTAAAAAGGCACAAAGAGGCCGCGGTCTATAAAGACCGCGGCCTTTTTTATTTCAGATAATTCAAGGGGTTAACAGCGCTGCCGTTCACGCGGACCTCGAAGTGGCAGTGATTGCCAGTGGACCGGCCAGTGCTGCCCGCCTTGGCGATAACTTGGCCCTGGTACACCTTCTCCCCAGCGGAGACCAGAAGGGAGGAGTTATGGGCGTAATAGGTCTGCGTCCCGTTGTCGTGGGTGATAATGACCAGATTGCCGTAGGTACCCTTCCAGCCCGCGAAGGTGACGGTTCCGCCGTCCGCTGCCTTGATGGAGGCGCCGTAGCTGGCCTTGATATCCAGACCTGAGTGGTAACTGTAACTGCCAAAAATATATCGACCGCCGAAGTAGGAGTTGATCTTCCCCTTAATGGGCCAGATGAAATAGCCCTTGGAGGCTGTCTTAGGCTTCTCCTTGGTCCCCACCGCTTTAATGGTGGTGGTGGGCTCCCGGAGCGTGGTGGAGCTCTGGATGTCCCGCTCCTTCTCCACGCCGTTCACATAGGTAACGGTGGCCTCTACCAGCGCCTCGCCCTCCTCGCCCTGAACGAGGATCTTGGAGTCCCCCTTATACATGGAGCTGTCCTCCTGGGTCTCCACGGGGCAGGCGATGGCCTCGTGATAGGTGACCTCTTCCACGGTCTCCACCGATACGGTGGGGATGACCTCCTTCACGTTGACCACGTCTCCAATCATCAGCCGGTTGATATCCGCCTGGGGATTGAGGGCCATCAGATCACTGAGGGACATGTCGTTGGCGTAGGCGATGCCGTTATAGGTATCCCCCTTGACCACGGTGTAAGTGGTCTCGCCGGTGGTATTGGCCGTCAGGGCCTGGTGCATCTCCTCGACAGTCATCATATTGTCGGCGGAGTAGATATAGTCTACCGATACATCCTCCACGAAGTCAGCGGATACGGTATTCTCTGTGACGTATTGGTCCTGCATCTGGTCCAGCATCTCGTTGAGGGCATCCTCGTCCTTGACCACGCCGATGACCTCTCCATCCACGGACACTTGGTATTTGCGCAGATGGTCGCTGACCGAGTTGAGCTGGTCGTAAAAGTAATTTTCGATCTCCTTTTCTCCGTCCAGCTCGGTCTTCAGCGTCAGGGTAAACTGATAGTCGATGTCCCCTTCCACCTGGTAGTCATAGCCCAGCAGGGAGGATCCCTCCGCCTCCACCTCCTGAATGGCGGCGGATACGATATCCTGGTCGGCCACCACGCCCACCTTCTCTCCGTCTACGGTGACGGCGTAACTGGAGGAGTAGAGAGTGGTGATGGTCAGCGCCAGCCCTAGGGCAGCGGACACACCCAAAAAGGAGGCGGGCCCCACAGTCCACCGGCCGCCCGATTCGCTGTGGAGCACATGGACCCAGCGGCGGAAATGGATGCGGGCCCACTCGCCCGTCCCTTTGCACTGGCGGATCAGTCCAAGACGGAGCTGCGCCCAGTTGATCTTTTCCTTTGGCTGCTTTTGATTTGGCCGCGGACCGGAGGACCTCCTCCGTGACCGCTCCCGATATTCGCTCATGGTATCCCTCGCAATCGACGACGCGAAAAAATTACAGATCGGATAAAAGAGTTACAATTTGGTTACAAAGTAGAATATACACGGTTTCCGCCGTCACGTCAACCCCTTTGCCAAAACTCGACGAGTTCGTTTTCCTCAATCGGGGGGAATTTTATAGCCCGGCATCCGCAATAAAATATTGTATTTTTTCTTTCCATCGGCGGAAATTACCACAAAAAGGCGGGGGCCGCCCAAAATTGGAGCGGCCTCCGCCAAAATTTCAGTGATTTTGCCGGGATGAGGGAAGAAATGAGCGGGAAGCATCCAAAACGGCCTTACACCGCCAGCACACGAAGGGTAAACGTCAGTGTCATGAGGAGCACGCCCATGCTGGCACAAATATCCAGCGTCCAAGCCCGACGGGCCGCCCTGTTGGAGTTCCGGGCACGTCGGTCCTGAACTGCCACCAGATGCAGGCGGGGCGCTTCCGGTTCCTCCCGCTCCTCCGGCAGAGGGGCCAAGTTGCCCTCTCTAGTCAGGGCTAGCTTCCGGCGGTACTCCTCCAGATCTACCACATTTCCTGTGTGGCGGACAAAATGGGTGGTAGTATAATAGATTGTCTGCATCCAAGATCCCTCCTAACGCTTTAAACCTACTATAAGAAATAAAACGTCCTATAAAACGGACTTTTTTCAGTCTCTCCAAAACGGAACAAATGTTCTGTTTTAAAAATACAACAGATGTTCGAGTCTGTCAAGACATTTTTCGAACATTTTTTCGATTTTCAGGGCGTCCATCCCTGGGAAGTAGTAGGGCCTTTCTATTTAGTCAGACGAAAATTGACGAAAAAGGTTTCCTTTCTTTGCAAAAAACCTGTAACATGGTGCCAACGATTGTGGATAGAGTCTGATTTTTTTGGAAAGCCGTTGCTTTTTTCCCGGATTGGAGATATAATACCACGTCTGAAACTTAAGCTTCCTCTGCCACATGGGACAAGTCCCTCCTGTGACCCCGTGTCTCGGAGAAATTTTTAATGGATGTTGGGCGGGCGCTGTTCTCTCCACCGACGAGCTCCTGCCCCGCGCAGTATTTTATACACGCCATTCGGCGCGCCCCATGGGCAATAGGGCTCCGAGTGGTTTTGCCATAGGTAAGGAGAATCACTGCATGAAAAATGAAAAGTTGAGAAATGTCGCCATCATCGCCCACGTGGACCACGGCAAGACCACCCTGGTTGACGAACTGTTGAAGCAGTCCGGTGTCTACCGGGAAAATCAGGCCGTGGTGGATCGGGTCATGGACTCCAACGACCTGGAGAGGGAGCGGGGCATCACCATTACCGCCAAGAACACCGCTGTCCAGTACGGCGATGTAAAAATTAACATCGTAGACACGCCGGGCCACGCCGACTTTGGCGGCGAGGTGGAGCGCATCCTGAAGATGGTCAACGGAGTCATCCTGCTGGTGGACGCCGCCGAAGGGCCCATGCCCCAGACCCGCTTTGTGCTGTCTAAGGCCCTGGAGCTGGGCCACCGGGTCATCGTGGTGGTCAACAAGATCGACCGCCCTGACCAGCGGGTATACGAGGTCATCGACGAGGTGCTGGAGCTGCTGCTGGACCTGGATGCCACTGACGAGCAGTTGGACAGCCCTATGCTGTTCTGCTCCGGCCGGCAAGGCACTGCCTCCGTCCAGCCCGATGTGGCGGGTAGCGACTTGAAGCCCCTGTTTGATACCATCATCGACTACATCCCCGCCCCCGAGGTGGACCTGGAGGCCCCCTTCCAGATGCTGGTGTCCTCCATTGATTATAACGAGTTCGTGGGCCGCATCGCCATCGGCCGGATTGAGCGGGGCACTATCCGCCAAAACCAGGAGATTGCGGTGTGTAACTACCACGACCCGGACGCCGCCCCCAAGAAGGCCAAGGTGTCCGCCCTGTATGAGTTTGACGGCCTGTCCAAGGTGCCCGTCCAGCAGGCGGAGGCGGGCAGCATCGTAGCCATGAGCGGCATTGGGGATATCACCATTGGGGACACCATCTGCGCCCCCGACAAGGTGGAACCCATTGAGTTTGTCAAGATCTCCGCGCCCACCATCGAGATGACTTTCTCCGTCAACGACTCCCCCTTTGCCGGCCGGGAGGGCAAGTTCGTCACCAGCCGGCAACTCCGGGAGCGCCTGTTCCGGGAGACTATGAAGGACGTATCTTTAAAGGTAAGCGAGGTGGAGGGTTCCACCGACTCCTTCAACGTGGCCGGCCGGGGAGAGATGTCCCTGTCCATCCTCATTGAGACCATGCGCCGGGAGGGCTATGAGCTCCAGGTCTCCCCGCCCCGTGTGTTGTACCAGGAGATCGACGGAGTGAAGTGCGAACCCATTGAGCGGCTGGTGGTGGACGTCCCCTCTGACTGTGTAGGCGCCGTGATGGAGAAGATCGGCTCCCGGAAGGGGGATCTGGTGGAGATGACCCCTGTGGGTGACCGGATGAAGGTAGAATTTCTGGTCCCCTCCCGCGGGTTGTTCGGCTATCGCAACGAGTTCCTCACTGATACCAAGGGAGAGGGCATCATGGCCTCTGTCTTTGACCGCTACGCCCCCATGAAGGGGGAGATCAGCCGCCGCTCCACCGGCTCGCTGGTGGCCTTCGAGACTGGCGAGGCGGTGACCTACGGCCTGTTTAACGCCCAGGAGCGGGGCCAGCTGTTTATCGGCCCCGGCACCCCTGTCTACGGCGGCATGATCGTGGGCGAGTGCCCCAAGGCGGAGGATATCTCCGTCAATGTCTGCAAGAAGAAGCAGCTGACCAATATGCGGGCCTCCGGCTCTGACGAGGCCCTCCGCCTGGTGCCCCCAAAGGTCCTGTCCCTGGAGCAGTGCCTGGAGTTCCTGGCTGACGACGAGCTGTTGGAGTGTACCCCGGAGAATCTCCGTCTCCGCAAGCGGCTGCTGGACCACGGCGACCGGATGCGGGAGGCTTCCCGAAAGAAGTCCTGACTGCAAAAATAAGCTGCACCGTGTTCTGACGGAGGCCAGAACACGGTGTATTTTATCCTGGAGATAAGAAGAGCGCCCCGTCCAGATGGACGGGGCGCTTTTTGATCAGTGTACGATGCTCAGGGACAAGGTCAGCAGGATCCAGAGGATGGCCACCCACTTGGTCATCTTGGCCAGTTTGGCATCCACGCTCTTGGCCTTATTTTTGGACAGGAAGGTGTCCGCGCCACCGGCGATGGCACCAGACAGGCCGGCGCTCTTACCAGACTGGAGCATAACCACAGCGATAACAGCCAGACCACACAGGACCTGGAGGACAGTAAGAATCATATTCAGCATTGTTTTCGTTCCTTTCAAGGCCCGGTGGGGCACAGATTCCAGAAATTATCCAGGCGAACCCGGAAGTACAGGAAAGTGTACCACAATTTTTCCCGGATTGCAAGCCTTTTCCGCGATTTTCTTCCGACGCGCGCCTGAAACACCATAGCTTATATATCCAAACCAGGCCGCAAGCGCAGGATAGTTCTTACAGGACGGCGATGGCCTCGATCTCCACCAGTACGTCCTTGGGCAGCCGGGCCACCTGGACAGCGGAGCGGGCGGGGCATTCGGCCTCAAAAAAGGTCTTATATACCCGGTTCATCTCCACAAAGTTTTCCATATCGCTGAGAAACACTGTGGTCTTCACCACATGGCCCATCGTCCCGCCCGCATGGGCCAGGATGGCCTTCAGATTGGTCAGCGACTGAGCCGTCTGGGCCTGGATAGTGGCCTCTACCACCTCGCCGGTAGCGGGGTCCACGGGGATCTGCCCCGAAATGAACAGCAGGTTTCCGGCCTTGACCGCCTGGGAGTAGGGTCCGATGGCGGCAGGCGCCTTTTCGGTGGAAATAATCTCTTTCATGACAAAAGCTCCTTTCATATTTGCATAAGCTAGAGTCAGTATATCAGGAACTGCTCCGTTCCACAAGCGCCTGTCTATCTTTTTCTGTCAGAGACCGAAGGGGGCTCAAGCCTTGGGACGGCTGTACAGCACTACGCCCCTCTGGCATGACATTTCCAGCTGCCCTGTATCCACCAGATACTCCACAAAGAAGCGGATATTCCGCTCAAAGCGCAGGGCCCGCCGGTTCTTTCTGGTGTACAGCTCATAGCGGGCGCAGGCGGCCTGGTCGATCTCACTGGCCGTCATGGGCCGGTCCACCAGCTCGAATATCTCCTGGGCCCGGCACCGAACCAGCTTCTGGTTCTCCTCAATAAGCGTGTCGATCTCCCCGGAACCGCACACCCCCCGATGGGCCATAATATAGTAGTCGCACCCCAGCCCCCGCAGCTTTTCCCGGCTATCAATAGCCGCCTGGTGGCTCAAGCTGTATGGCAGCTTGGCCTCTATCATCTCATAGCTCAACAGGGCGTCAGCTGTATAGCACACATTGTCCGGCGTGACCGTACAGATGTGGCCAGCGGAGTGGCCTGGGGTGTGGACGATGTGAAACTCCGCGCCGCAGAAGGAGAAGGGGCCGTCCCCTGGCGGGATAATCACGTCGGGGGTATGAATCATATTGGAGGACTCCTCCGCCACCGTTTCAGGCGGCAGGGTGAGAAAATAGCACTTCAGCGTCAGCAGATTGGCGCACATCCCCGCTTCTGGAGCGGTAAGCGCTTCCGGTATACCGTATTTCCGCTGGAGATAGGCGCTGTTTCCACAGTGGTCGATATGGGCGTGGGAGCACAGGATGCCCGCCGGGACCAGTCCGGCCCCCTTCAGGCTCTCCTCTAGCTCCTTCTGCTCCTGGACCAGACCGTTGTCCAGCAGGACGCAGCGGCGCTCATCCAGCCTATAAAGAGGGATAAACTCCTGTCCCTCCAGCACCCAGGTATTGCCCTTGATTTGTGTCAGGTTCATGGTTCAGCTTCCCTCCAACGGATCGTAGTAAATCCATCTTCCCAGCTGATCCGGTCCATCTCTGTCTTATGAATCTCAAAACAGCATTGGGGGAGATCCCGAAATCCTTCCTTATCTTTTAAGCGTTCTATTGCTTCCCGCGCGTTGGCCTTCGAGGAAAAAACGCCGATCAGCTTTTCCTCATTATGAATACCAGTGCCATCTCTTTGCTCGTATATGTGCCATAGCATAAAAACATTCATGGATGGTCCTCCAAAATCAGATGCTGTTATTTTGCTTCAAATATACCATCAGCACCGCCACGTCCGCCGGGGATACCCCGGACACCCGGCTGGCTTGGCCCAGGTTTTGGGGGCGGATATCATTCAGCTTCTGCCGGGCCTCCAGCCGCAGTCCCTGGATGGACTGGTAGTCCAGGTCCGCAGGCAGAGGCCGGGCCTCCAGCCGCTTGACCTCCTCCACCTGGCGCAGCTGCCGCTGGATATAGCCTTCATATTTAATGGTGATCTCTGCCTCGCTGGCCACGGCGGGGGCCAGGTCCGGGCGGTCCGGGTCAAAGGGGGCCAGATCAGCGTAGGTCAGCCTGGGCCGGCGCAGCAGGTCGGCCAGCTTGGCCCCATTCCTCACCTGGGGCTCGCCCCGCTCCTCCAGCAGCCGGTCCAGCTCAGGGGAGGGCGGGGTGCCCGTGTGTTCCAGACGGCGGACCTCCAGCTCCACCGCCCGGCCCTTTTCCAGCACTCGCCCATATTGCGTCTCAGAGAGCAGCCCCAATTCCCGCCCGATGGAGGCCAGCCGCCGGTCGGCGTTGTCCTGGCGGTGGAGAAGGCGGTATTCTGTGCGGGAGGTCATCATGCGGTACGGCTCGTTGGTCCCCTTTGTCACCAGGTCGTCGATGAGGACGCCGATGTATCCCTGGTCCCGCCGGAGGACCAGGGGGGGCCTTCCCAGTATCTTCAGGGCGGCATTGACACCGGCCACAAAGCCCTGGACCGCCGCCTCCTCATAGCCGGAGGAGCCGTTAAACTGTCCCGCTCCATATAGGCCGGACACCGTCTTTGTTTCCAAGGTAGGGAGCAGGCCGGTGGGGTCCATGCAGTCGTACTCGATGGCATAGGCGGGGCGTGTCATCTCGGCCTGTTCCAGGCCGGGAATCGTGTGGAGCATCTGAATCTGGACCTCCTCCGGCAGGGAGGAGGAGAGGCCCTGAATATACAGCTCCTCGGTATCCAGCCCCATGGGTTCAATGAACAGTTGGTGGCGCTCCTTGTCTGGGAACCGCTCCACCTTGGTTTCAATAGAAGGGCAGTAGCGGGGACCGATGCCCTCAATGGTGCCGTCATAGAGAGGGGAGCGGTCCAGATTGGCCCGGATCACCGAATGAGTTCTCTCATTGGTGTAGGTGAGATAGCATACAGCCCGGTTTTCCAGATGGTGGTCCGTCCAGAAGGAAAAGGGCTGGGCGTCCCGGTCCCCCTCCTGAAGCTCCATTTTCGAAAAATCCACCGAACGGCGGTTGACCCGTGGGGGCGTACCCGTCTTGAATCGACGGATCGATAGGCCCAATTCTACTAGGCAGGCAGTCAGCGGCAGGGCGGCCGCCAGTCCGTCGGGCCCGGAGTCCCGGACCACCTCTCCCACGATGGTCCGCCCCCCCAGATAGGTGCCGGTGGCGACGACCGCGGCTCTGACCTGGTACACCGCCCCGGTGTGGGTCACCACCCCGGATACGGCTCCCCCCTCCGTCAGCACCTGAACCACCTCTGCCTGTTTGACCCACAGGTTCTCCTGGCGCTCTAAGGTGTGCTTCATCACCTTTTGGTACTCCCGGCGGTCCGCCTGGGCCCGTAAGGACCAGACAGCGGGGCCCTTGCTCCGGTTGAGCAGTCGGTACTGGATGCAGGCCTGGTCGGCGGCCCGTGCCATCTCTCCCCCCAGGGCGTCCAGCTCCCGGACCAGGTGGCCCTTGCCTGTCCCCCCGATGGCGGGATTGCAGGGCATATTACCCACCGCGTCCAGGTTGATGGTAAAGCACAGCGTCCGCAGGCCCATCCGGGCGGCGGCCAGGGCAGCCTCAATCCCGGCGTGGCCCGCCCCAATGATAGCGATATCATATTGTCCGGCGTTATAAGTCGTCATAGGTCTCTATCCTTTGGTATGATCGCACGCCTGTCTGGCACCCTGTCCAGGCAGGCGTCTAATTCGGGGGGTATTGTATCACGATTTCCCCCCTGCCGCAAGAGGTGGTCCACAACGTCCCTTTTACATTTAGACTGATGGGTCCTAACTCTGTCGCTTTAGCTAAAACGACCTATTTTCAAGCATTGAAAGAATCACGAGAATGGTATATTATATAAAAACCGAGATGTTTTTCAGATTTTTTATTGATATTGTCTATGCAAATAGAACTATAACAAGGAGGTAATCTGTATGAGAAAATACATAGCGTTAGTTTTAGCGTTGATTTTAATGCTTGGGCTGGTCGGCTGCAAGGAAAAAACGGTCAATATCGACTTTCCATTTGAGGTCGGAGATGTTGAAACCATTGAACTGTATCGCTATGCGGGGGCGCCTGTTTCAGCAGAAAAGAAAGTTATTGACGCAGAAGAAACCATAAAAGACTTGTATGATAGGTTCGAGGGTTTAACCTTAAAACTCAAAGAGACAGAAGAAACCACAGGCGGGAAGATAACCAGTTTCAGATTTAATCTATCCGACGGAACAACCTATGAATTGATCTATGTCTGCTATGGAGTAAAGAGTGGCAAGCTAAAATCCTCAACAGGTAATTTTGAATACTTTACAAGTGCAGACATTGGATCTTATTGGAACGATATCGACCTTGAAGCAGTTTCCGTTGAAGAAAGCGAGTTGCCGAAGTAAGCCGGACCCATTTTAATTTGTGAACTGGGCTTATCTGAAAGGGCGCATGCTAAATTTTCATCAGTATGTTGGTATGTGTCCTTTAAGGCTCTCGGCATACAGGTCGAACACAGACCAGGGAAAAGCTCCGCCTGTTCAATGGCGGAGCTTTTTCTGTGCATCTGACGAATGAATTGTTAGGTAAGCCTAAATCAGTCCAAAAGGTAAAAGGGAGCCCGCAACGTGGAAAAAACTGAGACAAAACAGGCAAAAAGAGGTGCTGAACGGGATTTTGTCTTGATGGTCCCTCCGCCACTGTGATATAATAGATAAGTTAATACTCCCCATATCCGCCCTTTGGCGGGATCCTGCATGGTCTGGAGGTGGATGCCAATGAAATACAGACAGTGGTCAGTGGCGTCCCCCGACGCGGCCCTTCGCTCCGCCCTGGAAGGGGCGGGACTGCCCCCCTTGCTGGCCTCCATCCTGGCTGCCCGGGGCATTCATAGCGGGGACCAGGCCCAGCAACTGCTGTCCCCCGGAGGGGAGTCCCTTCTGTCTCCTCTGTTGATGCTGGGCATGGATCAGGCGGCGGCAAGGGTCCGGCTGGCCCTGGAGCGGGGAGAGCAGATAGCGGTCTATGGGGACTATGATGTGGACGGCATCACCGCCACCTGTCTGCTCACCGAATTTCTGTCCGGCGAAGGGGGCGCTGTGCTGCCCTATATCCCCGGCCGGCTGGAGGAGGGCTATGGCCTGAACCGGGAGGCCATCGCCTCCCTGGCCCGACAGGGCGTCACGCTGATCGTCACTGTGGACTGCGGCATCACCGCCGTGGATGAGGTGGCCTTCGCCAGTCAGTTGGGTGTGGACGTGGTGATCACCGACCACCACACCTGCAAGGGTATTCTGCCTGATGCCGTGGCGGTGGTAGACCCCCACCAGCCCGGCTGTCCCTATCCCTTCAAGGGGCTGGCCGGCGTGGGAGTGGCCCTCAAGCTGGCCATGGCCGTGGCCGGTTCAGAGAGAGCCTGCAAGGTGTGGGAGTCCTCCTGCGACCTGGCCGCCATCGGCACCGTGGCCGACGTGATGCCTATGACCGGGGAAAACCGGCGCATCGTCAGCGCCGGCCTGGCCCGGTTGAACCCCTCCCGGCGGCTGGGGCTGGCCCGGCTCATCTCTCTGTCCGGACAGGGGGACCGCCCCATCAGCTCTGTGTCGGTGGGCTATACCCTGGCCCCCCGGATCAATGCCTCCGGCCGGATGGGGCGGGCAGAGGCCGCCCTGGAGCTGCTCATGACCGGGGACCCGGAGCGGGCGGAGGAGCTGGCTCAGGAGCTGTGCGCCCTGAACCGGGAGCGCCAGACCGTAGAGGGCGAGATCTTCCAGCAGTGCGTCCAGCGGCTGGGGGAGGCTCCCCAGGCCGAGGCCCTCGTGCTGGCTGGCCGGGCCTGGCACCAAGGGGTAGTGGGCATCGTGGCCTCCCGCCTAGCAGAAAAATATGCTAGGCCCTGCTTTATGATCTGCCTGGACCAGGGGATGGGCAAGGGCTCCTGCCGCTCCTGGGGCGGAATCAATCTGTTTGAACTCCTGGAGGAGTGCGCCCCTCTGCTGGAGAGCTTTGGGGGCCACGCCCTGGCCGCCGGCTTTACCGTCCGGGAGGAGCGCATCCCCGCCCTGGCGCAGGCTCTAGCACAGGCGGTGGCGGAGCGAGCCCAGGGGACCGAGCTGCCCTCTGTTCTGGAGGCGGATGGGGTAGTGCCACCGGAGCTGCTCACCGTGGAGGAGGTATCCGCCCTGGACCGGCTGGAGCCCTGTGGGGTTGGAAACCCGCGGCCCGTGCTGGTCCTCAGTGGAGTGCAGATCCATTCTATGGCTCAAGTGGGCCGGGGCCGGCACCTGAAGCTGAAACTGGAGTCCCGTGGCATTCTATTGGACGCCATCTGGTTTTCCGCCGACGGCGGGGAGCTGGGCCTGTCCCCCGGCTGCCGGGTGGACGCGGCTTTTTATCCCCAGATCAACGAGTTTCGCGGCTGTCGCTCCGTGCAGCTCCAGATCATCGACCTGCGCCCCGCCCCCTCCAGGGCACAGCTGGAGCAGGCCATCTATGACAAGTATCGCCGGGACGAGGCCCTGACTCCCCAGGAGGCCCGGTTCTTATTGCCCAGCCGGGAGGAATTTGTCTGCCTGTGGAAATGGCTGGACCGGCATTGCTCCCCCGGTGGTCCACTGGAGGACACCCTGCCCCGGATCTCCCGGGCGGTGGCCCGCTCCGGAAGGCAGGTCGAGGTGCCTGCCCGGACCCTCCTGTGTCTGGAGGTGTTGGAGGAGCGGGGCCTGATCCAGCTGGGCCGCAGCGCCGGCCGCCTTCAGATCACCCTGAACCGGCTGGAGGGGAAGGTGGATCTGGACGCCTCTCTGCTGCTGCGGCGGCTGCGGGATGTCCTGCGTGAATAAGGCGAGCTCCTCAAACTTTTACTCTACTTCGAGGTGATCTTATGGACCCTATTCTGGTCCGTTATCAGGCCCTTGAGGACAAGGTGGCCTCCTATACCCCAAATCTGGATACCAAGCGGCTGTTCGACGCCTTCACCTATGCCGACGCTGCCCATAAGGGCCAACTGCGCAAGAGCGGAGAGCCCTATATCATCCATCCCCTGGCTGTGGCGGAGATTGTCGCCGACCTGGGGCTGGACGTGGACTCCGTCATCGCCGCTATGCTCCACGACTGCATCGAAGACACCGCCTCCACTCATGAGGAGATCGCCAAAAAATTCGGCGCCTCTGTGGCCGAGCTGGTGGAGGGCGTCACCAAGCTGACCAAGATGCAGTTCGTCACCAAGGAAGAGGAGCAGATGGAAAATCTGCGCAAGATGCTCATGGCCATGAGCCGTGATATCCGAGTCATCCTCATCAAGGTGTGTGACCGGCTGCACAATATGCGCACCATGGAGTACCAGTCCCCAAAAAAGCAGCGGGAAAAATCCTTGGAAACCATGGAGATCTATGCTCCCATCGCCCACCGCTTAGGTATGCAGAAGCTGAAGTGGGAGCTGGAGGACCTTTCTCTGCGCTATCTGGACCCCATTGGCTATAAGGAGATCGAGGACGAGCTGGCCCGCCGCTCCTCCGCCCATGAGGAGTTTATGACCTCCATCCAGCATAAGATCCAGCAGCGGCTGGCCCAGGACGGCATCCACTGCACCGTCTACGGCCGGGTAAAGCACATCTACTCCATTTACCGCAAGATGTTCGCCCAGAATAAGACCTTGGACGAGATCTTCGACCTGTACGCCTTCCGGGTCATCGTGGACGACATTCCGGAGTGCTACAACGTGCTTGGCTGCATCCACGATATGTTCAAGCCGGTGCTGGGGCGGTTCAAGGACTATATCGGCACCCCCAAGCCCAATATGTACCAGTCCCTCCACACCACCGTCATCGGCCGGGAGGGCATCCCCTTTGAGGTACAGATCCGCACCTGGGAGATGCACCAGACCGCCGAGTACGGCATCGCCGCCCACTGGAAGTACAAACAGGGGATGGCCAACCAAAAGCTGGGGACAGAGAAGGACTTTGAGTGGGTGCGCAAGCTGCTGGAGAGCCAGCAGGATACCGACGCTGAGGAGTTCGTCCGCACCCTGAAGGTGGATATGTTCGCCGACGAGGTGTTCGTTTTTACCCCCAACGGCGATGTCATCAACCTGCCCAACGGGGCCACCCCCATTGACTTCGCCTATAACATCCACTCCGCTGTGGGCAACCACATGGTGGGCGCCCGGGTCAACGGCCGGATGGTCACCTATGAAACGCCTCTGAAAAACGGCGACATCGTGGAGATCATGACCTCCAAATCCGCCAAAGGCCCCAGCCGGGACTGGTTGAAAATCTGCAAATCCAACGAGGCCCGGAACAAGATCCGCCAGTGGTTCAAAAAGGAGCGGCGGGAAGAAAATATCGCCACTGGCCGCGCTGCCTTCGAGGCAGAGCTAAAGCATGTAAAGATCCCCCTGTCCGCCATCACTGGGGAGGAGGTGCTGCCTCACATCCTCCACAAAGTGCGCTTTGGCACTCTGGACGAGCTGTACGCCTCCATCGGCTATGGCGGCACCACTGCGGTCAAGGCGGTGGCGCGGGTGAAGGACGAGCTGCTTCGGCTGGGCCGGCTCCAGGCGGAGAAGGCGGCGGCCTCCTCCAAGAGTCTGGAGGAGAGCGTGATCGTCCCCGGAACCGGCGCAGCCCCCGCCGCAGGCCAGGTCAAGCCCAAGCACTCTGACTCCGGTATTGTGGTGGAGGGACTGGGCAACTGTCTGGTCAAATTTGCCAAGTGCTGCACCCCCGTGCCAGGCGACCCGGTCATCGGCTTTATCACCCGTGGCTACGGCGTGTCCGTCCACCGGGCGGACTGTCCCAACGCCTCCCCCGACAAGCGCCGGCCAGAGGAAGCGGACCGCTGGGTCAAGGTGTCCTGGGTGGAGAGCGACCTTCCCAATTATAAAACAGCGTTGGAATTGGCCTCTAAGGACCGGGACGGCCTGACACTGGATGTGGCCATGGCCCTGTCCGCCGCCAAGGTAAAGGTGACCGCCCTGTCCGCCCGCTCCCAGCCGGACGGACACGCCACGGTCAACATCGTGGTGGAGGTCAAGGACAAGGCGGAACTGAGCGCCGTCATCAACAAGCTGAACAACATCCAGGGGGTCTATTATGTGGCCCGATCTTCCGGGAAATGACATCCACAGGGAGGAAGCAATATGTTGTTTAAAGTATTCGGAATCTTTTTCGCATGGACCTGGATCTTATGGGCTTTTTTGTTTGTTTTTTGTCTAGTAGCCGCTATCTCTAGGGCTATCCAGGAGGCGGGAGACGGCCAAGACCACAAGTCCGTCCTGTATACCTTTTGGGCCGCCCTGTTCTTTGCTGTCATATTGGGCGGGTTCAGCTCGCTGTTCGCACTGCTGTAAACATTGTTAAGAAAGCGAGGTCAAATTATGCGCGCAGTCGTCACAAGAGTTTCCTCCGCCTCTGTCACCATCGGCGGAGCGGTGGAGGTGACCATTGACCGGGGCTTCCTGATCCTGCTGGGGGTGGGCCCCAGCGACACCCCGGCGGTCTGTGATAAGCTGGCAGAAAAGATCTGCAACCTGCGGGTTTTCGAGGACGAAAACGGCAAAATGAATCTGGATCTGTCTCAGGTTGGCGGCTCTCTGCTGGTGGTGTCCCAATTTACTCTGTATGCCGACACCAAGAGCCGCCGCCCCGGCTTTAGCGGGGCGGCCAAGCCTGACCTTGCCGTCCCACTGTACGAGCGGTTTATCGACCAGTGCCGGGCCAGGGGATTTCAGGTGGCCCACGGCCGATTTGGAGCGGATATGCAGGTGGCCTCTGTTAACGACGGGCCGGTCACCATTTTATACGATACAGACCAGTAAGAGGAAAGCCAAAAGTATGAAGCGCGGAGATACCATATCCGGCCGCGCTGGGCGGGCTGTTCGCCTTCGGCCACCCCCCACTGTCTACTTTTCACTCTCCACGTTCAACCTAAAGGGGTGTTTTCATGAAAGTCAAAGTCATGCAGGTCGGTCCCATCGGCACAAACTGTTATATTTTAGAGGACGAAGCCACCAACAAGGCCGCCGTTATCGACCCCGGCGACGAGGGGGACCGCATCCTGTCTGTTCTAAAAGAGGACGGGGTACAGGTGGAGTATATCCTCCTGACACACGGCCACTACGACCACACTACCGCTGTTCCCGACCTGATCCGGGCCCTGCCCCAGGCGGAGGTCTATATCCACCAGGCGGACGCCAACGGGGCTGGAAGCCAGCTCTTTCCCCTGGCCGGGCAGGTAGCGGACTTGAAATACTACACCGAGGGGGATACCCTCACTCTGGGCTCTCTCACTATCCAGGTCCTCCACACCCCAGGCCACTCCAAGGGCTCCGTCACCCTCCAGGTCGGGGATGTGCTGTTTACCGGGGACACCCTGTTCTGCGGCTCCTGCGGCCGCACCGACCTGCGGGGGGGCAGCTATGAAGAGATCATGTCCTCTCTAAATCGCCTGGGCCAGTTGGAAGGGGACTTCCACGTCTGCCCCGGCCATGACCGGACCTCCACGCTGGAGCGGGAGCGGCAGTACAACCCCTTCCTCCGGGAAGCCATGGGGCAATGAGGAGACTATCTTATGAAATTGGTTCTGAACGGGCATGATGAGCGGTATGTTGTAGAGCAGGGAATGCTCAATCTCTTTCCCGGCGAGCGTCCCGTCTATGAGCCCATCGGCCCTGGGGATGACAGCTGGGCCGTTGTCACCCTCCGGGAAGATGACCGCTGCCATGTCACCGTAGAGCTGTGCTTCCGCGGCAAGTCCCTGCCCTATTCCCTGGATGTTCCCCTGGTCGGCGACGAGTTCCAGCGGGAGGGCATCCGCCGCCGGACCATCGGCAAGTGCTTTTTTCTGGCCGCCCGTGCGCTCACCGGCCATACGCCTCCCTGGGGGATGCTCACTGGTGTCCGCCCGGTGAAGCTGCCCACCCGCGCCCTGCTGTCCGGGGCCACACCCCTTCAGGCCAAGCAGGAGCTAAGGGAGGAATACTATGTCTCTCCCGACCGGGCCGCGCTGGCGGTGGACTGCGCCCAGGCCAGCATCGCCGCCCAGCGGTCGCTGAAGGAAGGGGAGGTATCCCTGTACCTCGGCATCCCCTTTTGCCCCACCCGGTGCGCCTACTGCTCCTTTGTATCCGCCGACGTGGGCCGGACATTAACATTGGTGGAGCCCTATGTGGACGCCCTGCTGAAAGAAATCGATGGGACGGCCCGTGTACTGACGGAGAGTGGCAGGACCATCCGCTCCTTCTACATGGGGGGCGGCACCCCCACCACCCTAAGCGCCCGGCAGTTGGACCGGGTCCTGACCCGCTGTGAGCAGGCCCTCCCCCTGGAGGGCTGTACCGAATTTACGGTGGAGGCGGGGCGGCCGGACACGATCACCCGGGAAAAGCTGGAGGTGCTCCGGGCCCACGGCGTCGGCCGCATCTCCATCAACCCCCAGACGCTGGAGGACCATGTGCTGGAGGCCATCGGCAGGAAGCACTCCTCGGGGGATATTCAGGCCGCCTACGGCCTGGCCCGCCAGGTGGGCTTCCACTGCATCAACATGGACCTGATCGCCGGCCTGCCCCGGGACTCCCTGGCGGGCTTTCGCCGCTCTCTGGACGGGGTGCTGGCCATGGGGCCGGAGAATATCACCGTCCACACCCTGGCCCTGAAGAAGGGCTCCGCGCTGATCCAGACGAAAGGCGCCCTCCCCGCCGGGGAGGAGGTGGCCCAAATGCTGGACCACTCCCGGGCGGCCCTGTCCGGCGGCTATCTCCCCTACTACCTCTACCGGCAGAAGTATATGTCCGGCTCCCTGGAAAACGTGGGCTGGGCCAGGCCGGGCACGGAGAGCCTTTACAACATCGTCATGATGGAGGAGCTCCACACCGTCATCTCCCTGGGGGCGGGCGGCGTCACCAAGCTCATCGATCCCCGGAGCGGCCGACTCCTCCGGCTGTCCAATCCCAAGTATCCCCAGGACTACCTGTCCGCCGGGGAAAAGCTGGCGGAGCAGCAGAGGGAGATGCTGGCGTTTTTCCGCTGACCATCCATACCACCGGGCAGCCTGCCCAAGGGAAAGGAGTTCCGAATGGCTTACCAACTTCAGGAGATCAACCGGCGCATCCAGACCGATGTGACCGCCTTCCTGGCCGAGTGCGACGAAAATTACGCCCAGCGGGTGTCCCTGGCGGCGGACAGGATCCTGGGCAATCTGGAGCACAGCCCCATCGTGCTTTTGTCCGGGCCCTCCGGGTCCGGCAAGACCACCACTGCCCTGAAGATCGCCGAGGAGCTGCGGCGCCGCGGAGTCAACTCTCACGCGGTGGCCATGGACAACTACTTCAAGACCATGAACAAAAAAGCCGCCCCCCGCACCCCGGAGGGAGACATCGACTATGAGTCCCCCCTGTGCCTGGACATGGAACTGCTGGATGAGCACTTTGCCGCCCTGTCCCGTGGAGAGGAGATCCTCATTCCCAAGTTCGAGTTTGCCCGCCAGATGCGCAACGACTCCCTGGGCCTCCCCCTTCGGCTGGAGAAGAACGAGATTGCCATTTTCGAGGGCATCCACGCCCTGAATGACGACATCGCCGGCCGCCACCCAGAGGCCACCAAGCTCTATATCTCCGCCCGGTCCAACGTGAACGAGGGGGCCGTCCTCCGCTTCAAGGGCACCTGGATGCGGCTGACCCGCCGGGCGGTCCGGGACTACAACTTCCGGGGCACCGGGGTAGCCGAAACTCTGGAGATGTGGGCCAATGTCCGCCGGGGAGAGAAGCTGTATATCTCCCCCTTTAAGGGCCGGGCGGATATCATCTTTGACTCCTCCCTCCCCTATGAAGTGCCGGTTATGAAAAATTACGCCATCCCCATCCTCCGCTCTGTCCCCCAAGAGAACGAGCGCCATGACGAGATGCTTCAGCTGGTGGACGCCTTTCAGCATTTCGAGGCCATTGACCCGGCCCTGGTGCCCAAGGACTCCCTGCTGCGGGAGTTCATCGGCGGTGGGAGCTACCAGTATCACTGACCTATCAAATCCATGGCGCTGTCTTGCGCGGGGAGGGGCAAAGTCTCCAGCCCCCGGCCCTGACTTCTCTTTCCGCGGTGGGCTCCAGCAAAGCTTTTATCCTATTTCCGGAGTGATCGACTTGACCGACCAGCCTATCTATAACTCCCGGGACTCCCGGTACAAGACGCCCTACGGGGCGGTCCCCTCCGGGACACAGGTCCGGTTCACCCTCCGCCCTGGAAGGGTGGAGGGCTTCTCCCGCGCCACCCTCTCCGCCCGCTTTGAAAGTCGTGGGGATCAGATTGAGTCTCTCCCGATGCTCTGGAGCGGTCTGGAGCTGGATCGGGACCTGTTTCAGGGCAGCCTGGACACTGGGGACTATGTGGGGCTGGTGTGGTACTCCTTCCTGCTGGAGCGGCTGGATGGAGGCCGCCAGGAACTGGGCCCCTATCAACTCACCGTCTATCAGGCGGAGGAGGTCCCCTCCTGGTTTGGAGAGGGGATGACCTATCAGATCTTTCCGGACCGCTTTCTCCGCTCCCGCGTCCCCGATCCCGCCGGGATGGTAGGAGGACGCTGGGTCCACCAGGATTGGGAGGAACTGCCTGAGTGGCGGCCTGACCAGCGTGGAGAGATCCGGAACCGGGACTTTTTCGGCGGCGACCTGCTGGGCGTCATGGAAAAGCTGGACTATCTGAAGGGCCTTGGAGTGGAGACCCTCTATTTTAACCCCATCTTTGAGGCATCGGAGAACCATCGTTACGGCACCGCCGACTACGACAAGATCGACCCCATGCTGGGCAGCAATCAGGACTTCTCCCGGCTGTGCGACGAGGCCCACAGGCGGGGGATGCGGGTGATGCTGGACGGGGTGTTCAACCACACCGGCTATGTCAGCCGCTACTTCAACGGGGACGGCTTCTATCCCGACGTGGGGGCCAGCCAGAGCTGGGACTCCCCCTACCGCCCCTGGTTCAATTTCATCCAGTGGCCCAAGAAGTACGAGAGCTGGTGGGGCATTTACTCCCTGCCCGCCGTCAACGAGAGCTGTCCCTCCTACCGGGACTTTATCTTCGCCGGGGAGAACAGTGTGGTCCGCCGGTGGCTCCGGGCCGGAGCGGACGGCTGGCGGCTGGATGTGGCCGACGAGCTGCCCGACGACTTCGTAGCGGGCATCCACCAGGCCGCCCGGGCAGAGAAGCCCGACGCCCTGGTCATCGGCGAGGTGTGGGAGGACGGCTCCACCAAAGTAGCTTACGGAGTGCGGCGCAAGCACATTCTGGGCGGCCACTGTGACGGGCTGATGAACTACCCCCTGCGCAACGCGATCCTTGCCTTTTTCCGCGGCGGCGGAGGAGAGCACTTCGTATCGGCCATGGAGACCATTCGGGAGAATTATCCCCCCTCCGCCTTCTACTCCGCCATGAACTCCCTGGGCACCCACGACACCCCCCGCATTCTCACCCTGCTGGGGGCAGGAGGGGAGTACCGGGATCAGTCCAGAGACTGGCGGGCCCACTTCCGTTTGTCCCCTAAACAGAGGCGGCGGGGCAAGGACCTGCTCCGGGCGGCGGCCCTTCTGCTGTTCTGCTTTCCCGGCTCCCCTACCGTGTACTACGGAGACGAGGCAGGGATGGAAGGCTTTGAGGACCCCTTCAACCGCCAGACCTACCCCTGGGGCCGCGAGGACCGGGAGCTAGTGGACTGGTTTCGGGCTCTGGGCGCCCTGCGCCGGGACCACCCCGCCCTTCGACGGGGGAACATCCGGTATGTGGCCGGCCAGGGGCCTCTGCTGGCCTTCACCCGGTCGGCGGCAGGGGAGACCATCCTGTGTGCCTGCAACGCCGGGGATGGGCCCGCCGCCATGGAGCTGGGCTTTCCCGGGGAATTGACGCCCCTGCTGGGCCGGGCCCATGTGGACCCCGGGGAGGAGGGGCCCACCCTGATTATCCCCCCTCTGTCCGGCGCGGCCTTCCTGGTCCACGAAGGCTGAAAGCCTTGAGGCCCAAGGGGGCAACCACAGATTGACAACTTGTCAGGGACGGATGGTAGACCCCATTCGTCCCTTTATGCTATGTTTTTCACAGAAAAAAGTTGGGGGCCTGCGAGCCTGCCATATTCTGAACAGGGAGATGAGAACATGACCCTTGGCCAGCGTATTCAGGCGTTGCGAAAGCAGCACGGCCTGTCCCAAGAGGGCCTGGGGGAGAGGCTGGGTGTCTCCCGACAGGCGATCTCCCGCTGGGAGATGGACCCTTCACATACTTTAAGATATAGATACAGAAACAGCCCCACACCTGGGACCTTCTAACAGTTACCCGGCAGTAAAAAATAATCGGCCCCCACCCTGCTCCATGAGGGAAGCAGAACGGGGACCGGGCGTAGAAAGTGAAAAAAGGGCTTGTCAATTTTGCTCTGACAGGGTAAAATGGGAGCCAAGAGGTACAGAAAATAATGCGGCGGACCCCAGGTGCGGGAACACCTGAGGCCCTATGCGGGTGCAGCGACCACCCACACAACGGAAATTCCGTACCACGCTGTTATTATAACCTTATTGCCTCTATTCTGGCAAGAGGGTTTTGGCGGCTGTGTTGCAGTTTGATGTGCTGTGTGGGGATATTACATACTCCGCACAGCATTTTTTCTTACCTCTTGCAGAAGGGCCTTGGGGGGCATTCGCCCCCCAAGGGTCCCGACGCAAGAGAAACAAAAAGCACAGGAGGCCGCATATATGAAGAAAGAAATCGCCGCCCTATCCCTGGCGCTTGCCCTGACCGTGGGCATGACCGTCCCGGCCAGCGCCGCCGGGGGAACCTTTGCCGACGTACCCGCCGAACACTGGGCCTATGCCGCTGTCGAGGAGATGGCAAGCCGTGGGGTGGTGTCCGGCGTGGGAGAAAACCGCTATGCCCCGGACAATACGGTGAGCTATGCGGAATTTGCCACTATGATAGCCCGGAGCTTCTACGGGGACAAAATTGGAACAGGCGGAGAGGCGTGGTACTCCGCTTTTCTGGATACCGTCACCCAGGCGGGGGCAGTCAAGGGGACCCGGCTGGAACAGGACCCCACCCTGGCGGTGGAGGGTATCACCCGCTATGATATGGCCCAGGTCATGTATAACGTAATGTCAGAGAAAGGGGCCGACATTCCCGGCGATTTCGATACCACACAGATCGGGGACTGGTCTGCAATCCCAGTGGGGTACCAAAAGGCCGTGTCTGCCTGTTACAGCCTGGGTACGCTGTCTGGTACAGACGGTAAGGGCACTTTCAGCGGCACCACTATGATGACACGTGCCCAGGCCGCCGTGGTTATGGATCGGCTCCTGGAAGTCTGTTCCGGCGGTACACCCTCTACTCCTGTAACTCCGGAGAAGCCCTCTGGGACAGTGCAGATTCTCCCTGGTGATTCCTCTATTACGGATGTTAAGAATGGCACCCCTATCGATGGTGGATATGAGTTCGATACTTCCGGTGCTATTAACGCTGCTGGCACTGATAAATACGCCAGTATGGAGATTCTACTAGGAGGAAAGTATTCCACTCTTACTTTTACTGTTACCGCTGTTGAACATAATCCTGTGGTTGCAGTCAACTCTCTGGATAACTCTCTTCAGCCTACGCTTTTAACCGAAGACCAGCTGAAGGATAGTGGGGTAAAGACAGGTCAGTCACGTACATTTACGGTAAATGTCTCGGGCGTAAACGAAGTTGGGATTAGAGTAGGTAGCCGACTTTGTCATGCCACGGTTACTAACATCACATTGAGCTAAACCTATAGTGGCCTCTGGGTGCCAAAGACCTGGAGTCCACTCTATTGGCCCAGAAGGGCTAAAACGGAATATCAGGGACGCACAAAGCGGCTGACGATTGAACCAATCGCCAGCCGTTTTCTTTTTGACTGTGCACATTCAAAACGGCACAGGGGGAGCCGGGGGATAACTCCCCAGGCCCGATTTTTTTAGACCTCCGCCATAGGGAGCATACAGTCCCCGCAGAGGATATTGACTTTTTTCGTAGCCCTCACGCTCTGGCCGCAGCGGGGACAAATCAGCTTGCGGGTGCTGCTGGGCCGCTTCCCTCCCGGCGTGGTCCCCGCCCCGCCCTGGGCCGTCCCAACCGCCCCGGAGTGGAAGAACGGGGGAAAACTGCTCCGGCCTATCCGTATCTCGTTCCACCCCTTTGAAAGTGCATATTCAACCAGATTGTCCCCCGGTGTGGTGTTCCACCCATACTGTCCGCAGGGGACACAGGTAAGGCCGTGGGCCTCCGCTATGGCCTTGAATTTCCCGTTGTGATACTTCCCGCCCCGGCTGACCTCTTTAATCCCGTTCTCCCGGTAGTAGAGATGGACCATCTCATGGAGCATGGTATCCAGCGTTTCCTCGATGGGGTAATTCAGCACCTCGGCGGCGATATTCAGCTCATAGGCCCCGCCGTCCTTTCTCTGCCACACCTTGGCCGTGGTGCAGTGTCCATAGGTCCCCGGCTTGCTCTGTACGGTGATAATGGGGATTGGAAGTGCACTTTCAAAAAATCATCGTTCAGGGAATTATAAATCTTTTCCAGCTGGCAGACCGCCCGGCTCATCTTTGTAGTCTCTTTCATCTCTCTGCGCCTCCATCATGTAGTAATTGCGTCAGCAAGTCTCGCTTGCGAGCTTGCTTGATTACCACACGACACAGACGAAGCAGGCCGTCAAGACTGGCGGAAGCCACTTGCGAAAAAAATCTGCCCCGGCTCTTACGAAACCGGGACAGATTTATTTCGGTCTTGACCGCCTGGGGCGGCTGTGGCATTTATCTTCATCACAAAAGAGAGTTGCTGGAAGCACAGGAAAAATGTATAATTACCGCAGGAAATCGTTTTTTGCTAAATAACACCTATCGTTTTGATTACCATTAGGAGGGTATAATATTGATACTGAACGAGGAACTTTGGTACGAACCCTGCTTTCCAACATATGACGAATTACACAGAATTGGAGTATCCTGGAGTTTTTTAGCTGAAAAATGCAATTTTGATGTGCGGACATTAAGAAAACGGAAATCAGACGTTGTTTTTGCGGATAGTTTCTATGCTTCTAATAATGAAACAGAATGGGTAAATGATGTTATGGAACGTTGCGATAAACTGGTGGAAGCATATGTAGATCAGGACAAGCGGCGAATAAAAGGTTTGGGTGAAGATGTTAAGTCAATGTGGCAAAAAAAACGTCCACTGTTTGAGTTAGGTCTGAAAGACTATTGCTGTATTCAAGCCATGGACATAAGTGTCGCAACTCAAAGGATGAAAGAATGGAACGAAAAGCAATCAGAGAAAACAAATGCGCTCCTTAAAAAGATAAAGCCTTTATATGAGGTGCTGTCCTTAGATACAAAAAAATCTTTGGTATATTGCTTCGATGCCTACATAACTCTTTTTGACTGCCCTATATTTCCATTTGTTCATTATCTATCCGTCAATGCAAAAAAGATTATTCTGAATGAACTAAATCATCGCAGCTTCACTGGAAAAGACCTCTTGAGTGTTCTGCAACACAACAGTAATGCGATAGGTTCTGTTAATAAACTTCTTAATTATTGCAGCAGTTTCGACAGAGGCGGAGATATTGAGATTTGGCAAAAGTTTACAGAGAAGATGAAACCTTTGGGGCATGAGTATTATTTGAAAATGTCTGCGGCTATACAGTGTAATATTATTCAGAGCATAGACCAGACCGAATTGCTTATATATCTAGCCTACTATGTACTGCTCATTACAACACGATGGCCCCATATGTCGGAATGGGTTCTTCGCATTAAAGGTATGCTGTCAGAAGATTCCATCGCTGCTTTGGAACAGTATCAACAACTTCAAAAACACTGAAACATATTATTTAATTTGAGAGTGCCCTCCTTACTGGGGGTCACTCTTTTTTCCTGTCAAGAGCATAAATTTCCCCTAAAAGTAACGGGAAAAATCACTCTCTTTGTGCCTATTTAAGCGAATCAGCAGGTGCTAGAATATCCTTGCAACGAGAGTTCACGTGATTCTCACCTCGGCAGGCGGACGGTACACCCGCTTGCCCTGACCGGGCCTTCACCACCGTTTCCGGGGCGGCGTTGAAGGCCCGAAAGGAGGAATTTCGATGATAAAAGTAACTGACATCACCTTCACCATCGACCAGATCGCAAAGAGCGACACCGTGCTTATTACGGCGGTCAAGGAACTTTACCACTACGATGTGAACGGAAAACGCACCGACCAACTAGAGGGATATCGGCATTCTGTTGTTGCGCCCGACAATAAGTTCGTTGAGCTAGAAATTAAGACATCTACCGCCGCCGTCACGCAGGAGCAGCTTGACGCTGCCAAAGGCGGGGTAATCAAGGCCAAGGTCAAGGGCTTTTCGGGCCGCTTCTATCGGACCAGGACCGGGGACTACGCCTTTACCGCCACCGCCGAGGCGTTGGAGCCATTGCAGGGATAACGCTAAACTAAACACGGGGGCGGCGCAGTATTGCTGCTGTGCCGCTTTCTCTTAAAGGAGGACATTAATAATGGATAAGAAAAAATCTGTTTTAGGAGCTTGTTTCCGGACGCAGGGCAGAAGGTTTTCCACTATTTGGGGAAGGCTTGCAAAGGCCATTGAGGATGAAAATGCTGTTGCCCTGACTGATGCGGCCCTTGACCTTGTTGTTTTCATTTCTGTACGATTTATTGTCATTACGTTGCCCCTCTTTCCCATCAGGCTGTTGGGCTGGAATGCCGATTATTACCTGATGGCGGTTCTCTGTTTTTTCCTGTGGGGTGTATACAAAGCTTGGGCCATAAAGGAGGAGGCAGAGGAAGTGATAGAAGATAAATCTGCCCCTAGCAAAGCGGAACAGGAAATCATTGTGGAGGACGCATTTAATATGCAGGATACCGCTATGAAGTTTGCTTTCCGCCTAATTTGTTCTGCGGCTGGTTCCACCTGCCTTAATAAACCCAGGGATTACCGCTCTGTTGAGGTGCCCACCGTTGACGGCTACAGCTTTTATGTCAAGGGCTGGAACGTGATTTATCAGGCGAAGGCTTATTATGAGGGTGAAATGTCCCCAGAGCTGGAAGACGATATTCACCAGAGGCTCCAGGACAATGCTTTTAGCTATATCGAGGATTATCCTTCGCTCATTGGCAAAAAGGTGGACAAGTTGGGGCCTGTATACATTCTCAAAGTCAAGGATTGTGGTTCTTATGTCCTGATCGACTTTATATTTACCACGGAGGAAGCGGCCCCGCTGATCCAGTCCTCACGGAACGCTCGTGCGAAACGCCGCCAGCTCCGCAGGCAGTCAGAACGCTATGTAGATAAGGAGTACGGCGACGAATGAGACCTATTACTTTCTGCGCCGAGCGGTCCCCCTCACCGGGGGCCGTTCGGCCTATCCCCATCGACTTTGACAAAAGCCCCCACGTGGTGTGTACTGGAGGAAGTGGTACAGGAAAGAGCGTCGCCAGTATGCTCATCAGCGCCAAGGTCGCTCGTATTCCTACCTCTCAACTATACATTCTGGACTACAAGAATGATACGGACACATTCGGCTTTCTTCATGGCCATGGCCCCGGTTGCCGGTATTGGCGGTTTGAGGCGTGCATGGACGGCCTGAATGAATACTATGAGCGTTTCCAGGTCGAGCTTGCCGCAGACACAGGCCCCGGAGGTCCCCGCCCGGTGCGCTGGCTATGGATTGATGAGCTGGCTTCCTGGCTCCTGAACATCCCCAAAAAGGACGCTGAAAGTGCACGTTCAAAAATTGCCTCACTTCTGATGCTGGGCCGCAGTAGGCGGTATCTGCTTTTGACCACTGTTCAAAGGGCCTCGGCCGAATTGTTTGCCCAGGGCAGCAGAGATAACTATAACATCTGTATTGGAATGGGGGCACTTTCCAAAGAGTCGGCGGCTACCCTCGGCTTTTCCAGGGAGGACTTTTTACCCCCTGCCCAGGTCGGGGACGGCCACATGATTGTCAATGGAAATCAAATACCCATCCAAGTCCCCTATATCGGTCCAAAAGGTATGGAGCGTATGAAGGAGGATATTTTGGACGGCGTTACCCGGTAACAGTCAGGGGGCATGGGCGGCGGCGGGCCGGAGGCATGAGCCGCCGCCCAGCGTCCGGCCCCGGAGGGACGGGCGCATACTTGACTAACTAACATATTTGGATACCAAAAACCAATACCTTCCATTTCGAGGTGATGCCTATTGAATGGACTGCACGTTGGCAAGGGGAAAGTCTATGAACGGGACACGGCGACCTTGAAGCAGTACCGGGAGGACTATTACCGCATAACGCTGCACAAGATGATACGCCGTGCGGGATATGAGGCAGTAGACGGAGAGCCGTCCAGGAAGGGCAGGAAGAACACCGCTGGCAACTCCGCCAAACTGGAAGAAAGCCTGTCCCGGACAAAATCAACCGTTTTTGAACTGGCCCTCTGCAACCCGTGGGAATGGTTTGTGACCTTAACACTCAACCCAGAGTATCACGACAGGAAAGACATAAAGACTTACAAAAAGAAGCTGTCCACATGGATTAAGAATTATAACCGCCTGCATAACACAGCAATCAAATATTTACTGATACCAGAGCAACACAAAGATGGAAGCTGGCATATGCACGGCCTGATAATGGGCCTGCCGCAAGAGCATTTAGAAGCGTTTCAAAAGAAGGACAAGCTACCGATAAAAATACTTATTGAAATCGAACACGGGCACACGATCTATAACTGGCCCGCTTATCAAAAAGCGTTTGGATACATTACAATATCGAAAATAAGAAGCGCCGAGGGCGTATCAAAATATATCACAAAATACCTGACAAAAGATATGGCAAAAACAAGGATAGATTTGAATGACCATTTATATTACTGCTCCCAGGGCCTAAAACGGGCTGAGAAATTATACCAGGGGCCATTGAGCCGGGAGCTGGACGAGGATTACAGCAACGAATATGTGAAGATAAAGACCGTCAAGAGCTTTGAGGAAGCGATACAGTATTTCATAGATGACAACGAACAAGAGGCCGGGGACTAGTACGGCCCGGAGATTAAGCCTTACAGGAAGGGGGTGAAGCCATGAAAGCCCCAGCCAAGGCAGGGGGACAGACGATAATAGAACATGGACAGCAGTATTTTGAAATCAACAATGTAAGAATAAAAATAACGGAGCATTTTCCCAGCAACGGGAAGCCGATTGATGAATTACTGATAGATTTGATTAGATGCGACACCGAGAAAAAGTGAATAAAACACATTAAAATCGTCTGAAATATTGCGTTTCCCCCGCATTTGTGGTATAATTACTTTAATTAGAAGGTATATCCCACAGGTGCGGGGGCTGTTTCTGGAAGGAGGATTTTTGATGAAACAGCCCATTTATAACACCGCCCTCTATATGCGCCTGTCCCGTGATGATGAAGAGTACGGGGACAGCGTGAGTATTGAGACACAGCGGACTATCTTACGGCAGTACGCACAGGAAAACCATTTGCACGTTGTAGACGAGTACGTAGATGATGGGTGGAGCGGCACAAGCTTTGACCGCCCGGACTTTAAGCGAATGATGAACGACATAGACAGCGGCAGGGTTAACTGCATTGTCACCAAGGACCTGTCCCGGTTTGGCCGTGAGCATATCCAGATGGATTACTACCTGGAATTTGACTTCCCGGAGCGTGGCGTTCGCTATATCGCTGTCACGGACAACGAGGACACCGCCAAGGGCCTGTCCGACTTTGTTCCATTCAAAAACCTGTTCAATGAATGGTTCGCCAAGGATACCAGCCGCAAGGTAAAATCAGCGTTTAAGGCCAAATTTGCCAAAGGACAAAGGATTTTTGCCTATGCGCCCATTGGCTACCGCAAGGACCCGGAGGACAAATGCCATTTGCTGATTGACGAGGATACCCGCTGGATAATCGAAAAAATCTATGCCCTTGCGGTGCGGGGGGCGGGAGCCGCTAAAATCTCCAAGATGCTGACACAAGAAAAAGTCCCCACCCCCGGCTGGCTGAATTATCAGCGCAACGGGACATTCGCAAACATCTACGCCAACGCCCCAGAGGAAAAAGCCTATGCCTGGACCATAGCCCAGGTCAAAAGCATTTTGAAGGATGAAACCTACATCGGAAATTCGGTCCATTACCGGGAAACAAATATCTCCTACAAAAATAAAAGGCGTATCCGCAAGGACCCCAGCGAGTGGGTACGTGTCGAGGGGACCCATGAGGCCATCATTTCAAAAGATGTTTTTGACCGTGTGCAGGAACAGATCGCCACACGCCGCCGCTCCATGAAGAACCAGACAACGCAAATCTTCTCCGGGCTTCTCAAATGCGCCGATTGCGGCTGGTCTATGCGTTTCGGGACGAACCGCCAGACCAAGACACCGTACAGCCATTACGATTGCAGCCGCTACGGACAACTCGGCAATCAGTGTTCCGCACATTATATCCGCTATGATGTTCTTTATCCCTATGTTCTCTCACGTTTACAGTTCTGGATTAAGGCGGTCCATCAGAATGAGAAAGCCATAGCCGCCCGACTTTTGAAGTCATCCAACAGTGAGCAGGAGGCAAAGTGCAAACGGGCGGCGGCGGAGAAAAAGCGGGCGGAAAAACGTCTTGCCGAGCTGGACAGCCTGGTAGCCCGGATATATGAGGACAGGATAGCGGAGGTCATTACCGCCCGGAACTTCTCTATGCTCTCCCAAAAGTACCAGCAGGAGCAGGAGGCGCTGGAGGCTAAAATCCTGGCCTTGAATACACAGCTTGAAGCCGCACGGGAGCAGACGGAAAACATTGAAAAATGGCTTGCTCTGGTAAAGCAATATACCGACCTGTCCGAGCTGACCGCCGAAGTATTGAATACCCTGATTGAAAAAATCCTTATCCATGAGGCGGTAAAGGACAGCGAGGGAAAGCGGGTACAGGAAATCGAGATTTTCTATCGCTTTATTGGCAACATCGACCACGCCGTTGATACTATCTCCTTAACTGCGTGAAACGGACGGGGCGGTCCCCGAGGTGGACAAACTCATCGCCATGGCCAGGCTCTTTGGAGTTTCTTTGAACCAGCTTTTGGGGGTAGAGGAGCCAGAACAGCCGGTGTCGGAAGCAAAACAGGTGTCTCATGGCAGGCGTTCCCGCCTGCTGGCCGCCCTGTGCGCCCTCCTTTCCGTGGTTTTGGCAGTATCTCTGGGCTTCAATTTTTATTATCGCTACCGGGTCCTCATGATCCTGGACCCACCTCAAGCCCCGTCTGCCCCCGTTCAGCAGGTGTTGTATGCCGTCCGGCCTGACTACGAAACCATGACCTATGACCTAGCGCTCTCCCTGACGGAGAATGGCGGGCTTAGGGGCTATGACACCCAGGTATCCCTCTTTACAGTCCTTCCGGAACAGCCATCCTATCAGGATGGAAACACCACAGTCATCCCTGCTCCCTCTTATCACCAGGAGGAATTTCCTGTCGCCTTCCGCAACAAAACGGCCACTCTGGTCCTGGAAAACCTCCCCTTCCGCTATCATAAAGCCGCCGTCATCTCCCTAACCTACTCCAAGGGGGAACTGGAGGGGACCCACGCTCTGCTGCGGCTGGAGCCCACCGGACGGGGCATTGACTGGATCATAGAGGCAGGCAGCAGTTCCTTCGGCCAACACCCTCCCGAAATCAAAGAGGAGCCGGAACTCTTAGCGCTCCAATGACCCCACCTCCCTGGTCGGCAACGATGAGCCGGCAGTGTGCTCCGCCCAGACGACACGTTGCCGCCCTACTGAGCTTCTATAAAAGACTACAATTCTCTACAAAAGTACCTATGGAAAGAGGAAAGCATCGGTTTCTTGACAAGGTCCTCCATCTAGTATAATATTTTACTGTGACGGCAAGAGTATGCGGAACTGACCCTTGCCCGTCAAGAGGAAGACGTTACTTCTGGAGGATGAAAACATTGATTGAAAAGCAACTCCCTTACAAATATAAAGTATATGAGATCATTAAGGAGGATATCCTTTCCGGGAAGTATCGGGCTGGAGAAGAACTGAACGAGCGAGAGCTGGCCGAGACTATGGGGGTCAGCCGCACCCCTGTCCGTGAAGCGATTCAGATGCTGGAACACAACGGCTGGGTGAGTATTGAAACTTACAAAGGGGCGGTCATTCGCAGCTTTGGTAGAAAATATCTGGCTGATTTAATGAAAGTCCGTACAGCTCTGGAGTTATCCGCTGTGGAAGACGCGGCCAAAAATATTACTGACGAAACTTTCGCCGCTATTGAACAGACCTATCAGCAGCAGGTCGCAGCTATGGACTCCTCAAACAATCTGGATTTCGCCCAACTTGACCGCCTCTTTCACCAGAGCATCTATGAGCTTAGTGGCAACAATACCCTAATCGACCTGTTAGGCAACTTGAACGATATGATTTTTGTCACCGCTACCAAGGCTTTGTCCGGCGCGCCTCGGCGCCAATCTACCATTCGAGAACATGCCGCAATTTTGGAGGCGCTGCGCTGCCGGAACGCGGACCAGGCAGTCCGGGCCATGAAACTCCACATGGAGCAGACTCACTGTAATGTTCAGCATAACACCTCTATAGACTGAATCTTTTTTATATGGCAGCAGACACACGGCAGGTCAAACCCCTGTCGTGTGTTTTACTTCGTATGTTGATAGTTTTATACAAAAAAGCAAATATTCTTTCGTGAAAATCTACAATCATGCAAGAAAGGCTGCGTAATTCTTGACAAAATAATGCCCTGCGTATAAAATCTATGTTGGAATTTTGAATTTGGTATACAAAATTCAAAATTACTGTTCTCAAGTTTCTCAAAAAGGAGTTATGAGATATGAAAGTCAGTCTGATCCAGATGGATATGAAGTTCGCCTCTCCTGACGAGAATTTCGCCCACGCGGAAGAGCTGATCCGTCAGGCGGCCCAGAGCCACCCAGATGTGATCACCCTGCCGGAAACCTGGAACGTAGGTTTCTTCCCCAAGGAGAACCTGGCAGAACTCAGCGACAAGGACGGCGCCCGTGTGAAGGAGACCTTCTCCCGTCTGGCTAGTGAGCTAAACGTAAACATCGTGGCCGGCTCTGTGTCGAATGTCCGGGATGGCAAGATTTATAACACCGCCTTTGTCTTTGACCGCAAGGGAACCTGCGTCGCCGAGTACGATAAGACGCACCTGTTTTCTCCCTCCGGCGAGCATGAATACTTTCAGTCCGGAGACCATACCGTCCGGTTTGAGTTGGATGGCGTCCCCTGCGGCTTAATTATCTGCTATGATGTCCGCTTCCCGGAGCTAATCCGTACCATTACCGTCCAAGGAATCGACGTATTGTTTGTCGTGGCCCAGTGGCCCTCTCTGCGCCGCTTCCATTGGCAGGCGCTGAACCAGGCACGGGCCATCGAGAACCAGTGCTTTGTAGCCTGCACCAATTCCTGCGGCACCGCTGGAGAAACCAAGAACGCCGGCTACTCCGCCGTCTACGACCCCTGGGGCGAACTGGTCGGCGGCTGCGGCCCCAATGAGATGATTCTGACCACCGACATGGATTTGAACATCATCAAGGGGATCCGCAGCAGCATCAATGTGTATAGGGACCGCCAGCCCGGTCTTTATCAAGTCAACTGACTTCATAGATACGGAGGATTGACATGAGCAAAATCAATTTTACTCTGGAGAAGGCAAATGGCAGTGAGGCTCTCGAGCTGAACTATGAGCGTGTCTTCGCCATCGGCTATGCCGGACGCAACATGGAAAAAACCATGGAGCACATCAAGGAGCTGGAGGAGCAGCTGGGTGTTCCCGCCCCCAAGCGCATCCCCACCATCTTTCAGTGTGGCAACTACACCCTGACTCAGGAGAAGGACCTGCACTTTGTGGGCGAGAAGACCTGTGGTGAGGTGGAGTACGTCATCATCATCAAAGACGGCAAGCGTTACATTGGCGTGGGCAGTGACCACACCGACCGTGCCCTGGAGAGCGCCAGCGTTCCCAAGTCCAAGCAGGCCTGTGCCAAGCCCATTGCTGTCCAGGTCTGGGACTATGAGGATATGAAGGACCATTGGGATGGCATTAAGCTGCGCTCCTATCAGACTGTGGATGGCAAAGAGATCGCCTATCAAGACGGTACTTTGGCCGACATCCTGCCCCCCGACCTCATCCTGAAGGAGCTGGACGAGCGTGTAGGCGGCATTGACAACGTGGTCATCTTCTCTGGCACCGTGCCCCTTTTGAATGGGTTTACCTTCGGCACCAATTTCCGTTATGAAATGGTGGACGAAGTTTTGAACCGCAAGATTACTTCTGACTACAACGTAATCGCTATTTCTGAGGAGGAAAGATAAATGAAAAGAATTCTGAGTTTTGCTCTGGCCGCCGCCATGACACTTTCTCTGGCCGCCTGCGGCAGCACAAACGGCGGGAGCTCCGCCGGGAACACCTCCAGCGGCGCCACCAACACCAACTCTGAGGGCAAATCCTACACCCTGAAGATCGCCACCACTGGTAACGAAGATCACCAGTCCACCATCGCCGCCCGCGCCTTTGCTGAGAAGATCGAGGAGCTCTCCGGCGGCCAAATCAAGGGTGAGGTGTATCCCAACTCCTCCCTGGGCAGCGAGCGTGAGGCCGCTGAGGGCGTGCAGATGGGTTCTCTGGAGATGACTGTCGTGACCACTGACGGCACTCTGCCCAACTGGGTGCCTGAAACCCAGGTCCTGTCTATGCCCTACCTGTTTGAAACCAAGGAAGAGGCCTACTATGTGCTGGACAACTTCCTGCAGGACGAGTTTGCCCCTCTGTTCGAGGAGCAGGGCATCAAGCACCTGGCATTCTGTGAGCTGGGCTTCCGTCACTTCACTACCAACGGCAAGGAGATCAAGTCCGCCGCTGATCTGAAGGGCCAGTCCATCCGTGTTCAGGAGGCCACCATCTGGTTCGCTCTGGCCGACGCGCTGGGCTTTATCGCCACCCCCATCGCTTTTAATGAGCTGTACACCGCTCTGCAGCAGGGCACCGTGGACGGTCAGGAAAACCCCATTGCCTCTATCGCCACCTCCGCTTTTGGTGAGGTCCAGAAGTATATGTGCATGGACGGCCACACCTATGGTGCCGAGAGCATCATTATGAATCTGGATCTGTACAACGGCATGACTCCTGAGCAGCAGGCCTGGGTGGACGAGGCTGCTGCCTATGCCAGAGATACCCAGCGCGCGGCCGTTGACGCTGTTGAGGCCGAGTACCTGCAGCAGATTAAGGACGGCGGCACCATCGTGTGCGAGGATCCTGACATCCAGTCCTTCAAGGATGCCACCGCTGATATGTACAAGCTGCCTGAGGTTGCTGAACTGGTCGATCCCTCTCTGACGGAGGCTGTCATGGCCAAGGTCGCCGAGTTCAACGCCAACAAGTAAGCCTCTCCCCGGATTTATTTCGGGAATCGGCCTGCAAGACGATGTCCGGCGCAGGCTCTGCCTGCGCCGGACGTTCCTTTGTACTAAGGGAAGGAGAAAATATGAAAGTAATTGACCAAATCGTCGACTTCCTTGCACGGCTGGTCATGGGCGTCAGCGCTATCGCCGTCTTCGGCGTTACCTTTGCCCAGGTCCTCTGCCGCTATGTTTTGAAGTCCCCCCTACCCTGGAGCCAGGATATCCTCCGCCTTGCCTTTACTTATCTAGTATTTTGGGGCGCCGCCTGGTGTGTCCGCGACAAGAACCATCTGAATGTAGACGTAATCCTTACCTCTCTGCCCAATAAGGTCCAGAAGGTAGTGGAAATAATAATTAACTTGGTTCTGTGCGGCTTCTTTGTTTTTTTGATTGTTATTGGCTATCAGTTCGCAATCGGCGGTATGCGCCAGACCACCTCTTATCTGCCCCTGCCCATGACCGCTTATTACGCAAGCATCCCCAGCGCTGCCGTGCTGATGTTGTACTACATGATCAAGAATATTATCGGCCAGTTCCGTAACTTTAATAAGGAGGAGGAAAAGAAATGATTTATATTCTGTTGCTCTTTGTTCTCTTCCTCATTGGTATTCCTATCTGCTTTTCCCTGGGGCTGGTTTCCCTGGGTGGCATCGTCGCCGGCGGTTATCCCCTTACCGTAGTCATCCAGCGCCTGTTTACCGGGGCTGACAGCACCGCACTGATCGCTATTCCTCTGTTTATCCTGGCTGGCGGTCTGATGGTACAGGGCGGCATTTCCAAGCGTATTGTCGACTTTGCCGATGCCCTGATTGGCCACCTGCCCAGCGGCCTGGCCTTGGTGAGTATTTTAGCCTGTATGTTCTTCGCCGCCATTACTGGTTCCGCCATTGCGGCTACCGCGGCAATCGGCGGAATTATGATGCCCATCATGGAGAAAAAGGGTTATGAAAACACCTTTTCCGCTCCTCTAATTGCCTGCGGCGGCTCCATCGGCCCCATCATCCCCCCCTCTATCCCTCTGCTGCTCTATGGCACCATGGCTGGCGTCAGCGTGGGCAAGCTGTTTATCGGCGGCTTCATCCCCGGCATCATCATGGGCGTTGGACTGATGATCCTCAGCTATTTCATCGGCAAGAAGCGCCACTATGTCGGCCGTGAGACCCGCGCCTCTATGAAGGAGATTCTTTCCACCGGTAAGGATGCCATTCTGGCTCTGATTATGCCCATTATTATCATTGGCGGTATCCTGTCCGGTGTCTTTACCGCCACCGAGTCCGGCGCCATTGCCTGCGCCTACGCCCTCATCCTGGGCATCTTCGTCTATCGTGAGCTGAAGCTGAAGGATCTCTTTGGCCTGTTCGTTGACTGTGCTAAGTCCACCGGCCAGGTGTTGCTGGTGGTGGCCTGCGCATCTCTGTTTACTTGGATCATCACTGTGGCCCAGGTACCTCAGATGGTTAGCTCCTTCCTGTCCGCTACCATTAGCAACAAGTATGTTCTGCTGCTGGTCATCAACATCGTATTGCTCATCGCCGGCACCTTTATCGACACCACCAGCGCCTTGGTCATCTTTACTCCCCTGTTCCTGCCCCTGGTTCAGTCCATGGGTATCGACCTGATTCACTTTGGCCTGGTTATGGCGGTAAACCTGACTATCGGTATGTGTACTCCTCCTCTGGGTGTGTGCCTATTTGTGGCTGGATCCATTGGCCGAGTCTCCTTGAAGGAGCAGATGAAGGACCTGCTGCCTATGCTGGGTGTGTTGCTCATTGTTCTGATCATCATTACCTATATCCCTGGTACGGTTACCTTACTGCCCAATCTAGTGGGTTAACCTTATAAAAAACTCCCGACACGTTGTGTCGGGAGTTTTTTAATGTATTTTCTCCAAATGTCGGATGAGCACCTGGGCACATAGGCCGGTAAACAGACCGGCCGCCGCGCCGGCCATGACCAGATAGGGGAGATAGGCCAAAACCGCCCAGGTCTTCATTACTCCGGCTGCCACCAGGAGCTGGCCCAGGTTGTGAAATATGGCAGCCACAGGACTGCACAGCCAGATCTGCTCTCTGGAGAGGACCCTTCTCAGCAGGCATAGGGCCAGCCAGCACAGCAGTCCGCCTCCGGCGCTGTACAACAATGTACTCATCTGTCCGGAGAACACCGCGCCCAGGAAAACCCTGGCGGACAGCACCAGCAGGGCATCACCGGGCCCCAGGACAAACATCACATACACGGTGACAATGTTGGCCAGCCCCAGCTTCACTCCTGGAATCGGAATCGGCACGGGGATCTGGGCCTCGACCATAAAAATCGTCAGGGCGATAGCGGTAAATAGGGCCAGCAGAGTAAGCCTGCGGGCCCCCCTAGCCGGTGGCCGCGTCAAGGCCGCCACCCCCTCCTGTAATCTCGATGATAAGCTGATGGGGCAGGCAGACGATGGGTACCGTACCGTCGGATATGGCGCCCTGGTCCACACAAACCTGGTCGGGACAGTTGGCCTGACTGATCCGGATACGCCCCCGCTCCACCTGTACCGTATTTGTACCGCCCGCTCCGTCAGACAGTACAAAGGAGTAGGGCGCGGACACCTTGTCCAGCTCTATCTTTTGGAGCACCTGTCCATGCTGGGTGATAACAGCCACAGGGGCCTCGGGGCGTTCCTGCTTCAAGAACACCGCCAGGGCAGAGGCAACTACCGCTGCCCCAAGCAGGGCCAGGATGATCTTGGTATTTTTATTCATGACAGCACCTCTACCTCCCGGTCCTCATAGCCCTGCGCCAGAGTAAAACTGTCCTTTAGCCCAGAGGTAAGGGCCAAAGAGCCGTCCTCCAGAATAAAGAGGGCCTCAAACTCCAGTTCGGGGTGATCCCGCCAAAATTGTGTCCCCCGCTCCAGTCCCATAACGAACAGAGCGGTGGACAGGCCGTCACAGGCAAGGCCGGAGGGGGATACTACTGTGACCGAGAGCAGGCCGCTTCGGGCTGGAGCAGCGGTGGCCGGATCAATAATGTGCCAGTAACGCACTCCATCCCTCTCAAAGTACCGCTGATAGCCGCCGGAGGTGCCCATGGCCTGCCCCTCTAGCTCCAGAACGCCCAGATAGCCCTCTCCCTGGGGATCCTGGATTCCAATGCGCCAGGGAGAACCATCGGGCTTGGCTCCCAGGGCCAAAATGGTGCTCTGGCCCAGGTCCAGCAGGGCGGAGGTGATGTCTCGCTCCTGGGCTAGCTTGGCTAGACGGTCAGCCGTGTATCCCTTGGCCACAGCCCCCAGATCCAATTTCATCCCATCGGGCAGGGAGGCGCTCTCCTGGTCCAGGCTCACTCGCGTATAGTCGATATGGTCACCCAACTCCTCCAGCTCCGCCTGATTGGGTACTCGGTACTCCCCGGTGGTAAAACCCCATGCCTCCACCGCGGGGTAGGCTGTGATATCCAGCGCCCCCCCGGTGAGGGCACACAGCGCCAGAGCGGCGGAGAGCAGTTGGGCCGTGTCAGGGGAGAGGTGTGCCTGTCCCCCTTCATTAAGGGCAGATATCTCGCTGTCTGGGGCGGTGGCGGACAGCAGGTCCTCCAGCTCATAGACCTCCGCCACCCCCTCCTCTAGGGCCTCCCGTCCACTCTCTCGGTCCTGCCCATGGTAGGTCAAGGTCATGACCGTATCCATGGCAAAGATTCGGCTCTCCTCCTCGACATCCTCCACCTGGCAGCCTGCCGGCAGAGAGAGGAGCAGCCCCAGGACCAGGGCGGCAGTCCATATGCGCGTTTTGACCACAGAGGTCCCTCCTTTTCCTTCTCCGCTCAGGCTTTACAGAACCTCACGATACATAGCCGCCGCGTCGCTTTTCCCAACATTATCGGCCACCACCAGCACCTCTACCTTGACAACGCGCTCTCCAAAGCGGAGCTCCAGGATGTCTCCTGCTTTTACATCATAGCTGGCCTTCACTGGACGGCCGTTGGCGACCACCCGGGCATTGTCACAGGCCTCATTAGCCACGGTGCGGCGTTTGATGAGGCGGGAAACCTTCAACCATTTGTCCAATCGCATAGAATGATCTCCTCTACGGAAAACGGGGACGCTGTATACAGCGTCCCCGTTCTATTTACGGAACTTACTTGGACACAGCATCCTTCAGAGCCTTGCCGGCCTTGAAAACAGGGGTCTTGGAGGCGGGGATCTGAATGGTCTCCTTGGTCAGGGGGTTGCGGCCGACACGTTCAGCGCGGGCCTTAACCTCAAAAGATCCAAAGCCGACCAGCTGTACCTTCTCACCGTTCTTCAAAGAGTCAGTAATGGCGTCGATGGTGGCAGTAATGGCGGCCTCAGCGTCCTTCTTGGACAGCTCGGCCTTCTCAGCAACAGCAGCAATAAGTTCGGTCTTGTTCATGGTGGTTTTCTCCTCCTGTGAATTTGGGCAGCGCCAGCGCGCCGCCGCCGTGATTATACTTAAATCCCGGGGGATGTTAAGTCATCGAAGTGGAGTCGCTATCCCGCTTTGCCTGTGCCCAGAACCGCTCCAAATCAGATAGCTCCATCTGGGTCATCGGCTGCCCGGCCAGCTCTTCTGTCCGGCGGAAGCGCCGGATAAATTTTTCACAGGCCGCGTGGAGTGCCAGCTCGCTGTCCAGTCCCAGAAACCGGCCGACCTTGACTGCAGCGAACAGCAGATCGCCCAGCTCCTCCTCCACGTTGGAGCCCTGGGCCGCGGCCGTCTTCAATTCTCCCAGCTCCTCGGACAGCTTGTCCAGCGCCGGACTGATATCCGGCCAGTCGAATCCCGCCTTTTTGGCCTTGTCCTGAATTTTCTCCGCCCGCATCAGCGCTGGCAGAGAACGGGCCACACCGTCCAGAGAATCAGCGGCGGTCTTCTGTCCTTTCTCCTCCCGCTTCTGCTTCTCCCAGGCGGTAAGAGCGCCGTCCGCATCCCCGGCCTCTACAGTGCCAAAGACATGGGGGTGGCGGAATACCAGCTTCTTGCAGATGCCGTCCACCACATCGTCAAAGGTAAACAGCCCCTCCTCCTGGGCCATGCGGGAATGAAACACCACCTGAAGCAGTACGTCGCCCAGCTCTTCCTTCAGGTTGGCTGTGTCCCGGTTATCGATGGCTTCGGCCACCTCATAGGCCTCCTCCAGCATATTGCGCCGGATGGATTGGTGGGTCTGTTCTCTGTCCCAGGGGCACCCCTCCGGAGCGCGGAGCAGCTCCATGATGCGGAGAAGGTCCTCCATGGAATAGTGGTCCATACACTGAAAATTTACCACAATTTCGCTTCCTTATCAAGTCATTTTATATATTTTCAAGTTTTTCAGGAAAAATACCTAAAATCTTTGAAATAATGCCACATTATGGAATTTGCGCTTACAGCCGGAGCAACCGGGCCAGCTTATCCCCCTTGGGCATCAGGGACAGGTCCTCCCGTGAGATGGCCCGCAGGGCCACCACCAGCACCAGATAGACCACCATAGCCACTCCGATAGCCGCCAAGGTGGCCACAGCGTTGCCCATCCTGCTGAGGACCGCCTCCGTCCCCCCCTCGGGGACCGCACTGAGCAACCGGGCCAGCACACGGTAGACTACCCATGCGGCTCCGCCCATCAGAGCGGAAGCTGCCAGCGGTTTAACAAAAATAGGCAGATACCGGGGCCTCTTGGGGATGACCCGGGAAATAATAAGCAAGTCCAGCGCCAGGCATAGGCCGAAGCACAGAATATTACCCGCCGGTGCGCCGAAGATACCGACTTCGGGCCGGACCACCAGGTTATAGTTGGTCACGATCTTCAGCACCCCACCCAGCACCATGACCAACACGGGCAGGTTGACAAACCCATGGGCCTGGAGGATGGAGTTGCACACCAGCATCATACACACAAAGACAGTAGCCAGGCCCAGAGTGGACAGCAGGGGACCAGCCAGATCCGGGTTGAGCTTGGTAAAAAGCAGCCGCATGATAGGCTGGCCCATGACGAACAGGCCCACTCCCATTGGGAAAGCCAAAAGGGCGGTGATGCGTAGAGCGGAGCCAGTGATCTTGGCGCTTCCCCGGCGGTCCCGGCGGGCCAGCGCACCAGAAACGGCTGGGATAACCGAGGCAGTGATGGCAGCCATAAGGGAAGTAGGCAAATTATAGATATTCAGCGCCCCGCCATAATTCCCGTAGAGGGTCCGGCTCACATCCTGCACCGCGTCGCTCAGGGCTTGGGCAGCGGCCGGCGGGGCCTCCAGGGCCATCTGCTGGGTCAAAGAGGCCATGTTAGCGGCGGCCCCAGCAGCCAGAGTTTCCTTCCATGTGTTCAGTGCGTTCTCCAGGGCGCCAAAGTCCACAAAGTCGGCATACAGCGCCCAACTGGCGGGGTCCTCCACCAGTGCCCGCTGAAGCTGCCCCTGGACCAGCGAGGAGTCGATGACCGTAACGATGCCCACCATAGAGGAGCTGAGGGTGATTGGAATGGCGATGCGCAGGATATCCTTCAAAATACTGCCCGCGCCGTCTGGCACATCTCGGGACAGCCGGGGCTCACGGGCCCGGCCAAAGCCGTAGCTGAACAGCATATAGGCCAGGGCCACCACAGTACCCACCGTCACGCCGGTAATAGCGCCGGCAGCGGCCACATGGGCGGGCTGCCCCGCCTGAATCAGCCAGTAGGCCAGGGACAGGCCGATGACCAGCTTGCAAAGGGCCTCAATGATCTGGGAGATGGAGGTGGGGGCCATGTCGCTGTGTCCCTGGGAATACCCCCGGAAGGCGGCCAGACAGCCCACGCACACTACGGCGGGAGCCAGCGCCTTGATGCCGGCGGCGGCCTTGGTGTCGTTCATCATGGCGGCCAGCGTATCGGCCTTGAAATACATCACTAAAAAGGAGACCAGACCCAGGGACAAAAACAGGAGCATCGATACCCGAAAGGTCTTGCGCATCTGATTGTGGCGCCCCAGGGCACTGGCCTCGCTGACCAGCTTGGACACGGCCACAGGCAGGCCGGCAGTGGAGATGGTCAGCAGGACCGCATAGATATTATAGGCGTTGGTAAAGTCGGTGTTCCCCTGCTCCCCAATGATATTGACCAGGGGGATCTTGTAGAACATACCGATGAGCTTGACCACCAGGATGCCCACAGCCAGGATGGCCGCTCCGCCAAAAAAGGTATTTTGTTTCTGACCGCTGATCCGGCGGGGGGCGGTATCTCGTTGGGACATAGGCAGCCTCCTTTATGCTGGGCACAGAGAGGGGAGAGAGCTCCGCTTTCCCACCTCTCCGTGGGTATCGCTTCATATGCCAAAGATTCGGGGCAGGGCGTAGCCCTCCACCTCGGCCCGGATCTTCTCCAGGTCCAGGGTGAAAAATTCCCCCTTCTCATATATGACCTTCCCCCTGGCCATATTCATGACCACGTTGGAACCTCGGGCAGAAAAGGCCAGGTTTTCCACCGCGTCGTGACAGGGGAACAGGTTGGGGGCGGAAAAGTCCACCAGGATCAGGTCGGCCGTCTTGCCGGGGGCGATGACTCCGGTATCCCGGCCCAGGGCCCTGGCCCCATTGACCGTGGCCATCTCCAGGGCCTGTTGGGCCGTGACCGCCTCCGGGTCCAGGCCGACTCCCTTGTGGAGAATCGCGGCCAGCTTGATCTCCTCAAACAGGTCGTGACTGTTGTTGGAGGCCACCCCGTCGGTCCCCAGGGCCACGTTGACCCCGGCCTTTAGCATCTGGGGGACTCGGGCCACGCCGGAGGCCAGCTTCAAATTGGAGACCGGGTTGTGGACGGCGGTGATGCGCTTCTGGGCCATGATGTCCATATCCTGGTCAGACACCCAGACACAGTGGGCGGCGATACCCCCCCGCTCCCACACTCCGTATTGGTCCAGGAGGGCGACGGGGGTTTTCCCATATTTCTTCCAGCAGTTCTCATGCTCTGACTGGGTCTCAGAGATGTGGACCTGCATCCCTAAGCCATGCCTTCGGGCAAAGTCAGCCGTCCACTCCCACAGTGGGGGACAGGAGGTATACTCCGCGTGAATGGATGCGTCCACTAGGATCTGCCCCTCACCGGCACCATGCCAGGAGTCCCTCAGGATCTCTTCATTTATGCAGTCCTCACAGCGGGCAGGATCAAACTCCTCTGGTTTTCCAAAATACACTCCACCACAGGACAGATTGGCGGAGATACCCGCCTCCAGCACAGTTTTGGCGATGGCGTCGGTGTACATATACATATCCGCGATACAGGTAGTGCCGCTAGCAATCATCTCGGCCAGCCCCAGAGCGGTGCCCGCGGCAACGCATCGGGCATCCAGCTTGTCCTCGGCCGGGAAGATATAGTCGTTCAGCCAGTGGTGCAGGTCGTGTCCGCCTCCGTACCCCCGCAGGAGGGCCATGGCCACGTGAGTGTGGGCGTTGACCAGGCCGGGCATGAGCACCTTGCCGGTCCCGTCAATGACCCGGTCAAACTCCCCCTGGGGGCGGGCAGTGCCCACCGAGGCGATTTTTGTGCCCTCCACCGCTACAAATGCGTCTTTCAGGACCGGCTGGGCCGGGTCCATGGTCACGGCGGTGACATTTTGAAGTAAAATTTTCATCCATCGATCCTCTTAAAGCTTTCTCAAACAGGCTCTGATCAATCCCGAAAACTTCTCCTTCGCCGCCTCGCCGGCCTCCAGCACCTCCTGCTCGCTGAGAGGCTGGTCCAGGATGCCGGCAGCCATATTGGACAGCAGAGTCAGGCCCAGCACCTCCATGCCACAGTGGCCGGCCACGATGACCTCCGGCGCGGTGGACATGCCCACGGCATCGCCCCCCAGGATGCGGGCGGCCCGGACCTCTGCCGGGGTCTCATACTGAGGCCCGTAGCAGTAGAAGTAGACCCCCTCCCGCAGAGGAATGCCCAGCTCCTGGGCCGTCTGGCGGGCCAGCTCCCGGAGGCGGGGGGTGTACAGATGGGAGGCGTCGGGGAATCGGACCCCGAACTCGGGCAGATTTTCCCCCCGGAGGGGAGACTCGGAAAACATCTTGATGTGGTCGGTAATGAGCATCAGGTCCCCGGCCTGCCAGCTGGTGTTGACGCATCCGGCGGCATTGGTGACGATCAGGGTGTCACACCCCAGCAGGCGCAGCACCCGGACGGCGTAGGACACCTCCTCATAGGAGTAGCCCTCGTAGTGGTGCGTTCGGCCCTGCATGACCGCCACCCGCTGCCCCTCCAGAGTGCCGAAGACCAGCCGCCCCTTGTGTCCCGGCGCGGTGGATGCCTTAAAGTTGGGAATATCCAAGTAGTCGATGGCGACGGCACCCTCCACCTCGTCCCCCATATAGCCTAGACCGGAGCCCAATACCATGGCCACCTTGGGGATAAAGTCTCCAAGGCGGTCCCGGATCGCTTTGGCGCTGGCCCGGTATTGCTCCATCGTATAGCCCATGGCCCCCTCCTTACAGAGAGGCGCCGCAGCTGCGGCAGAACTTGTCCCCTTTACCGCAGGGCGCGCCGCAGGTGGGGCAGCTGCGGGACTGGCGCAGGTCGGCGATGCGGGATTTGACCTCCTCCACCTTGGCCACGGTCTCATCGGCCTCGGCCAGCAGCTCTGTCACCGGGTCTCCCTCAGGGGTCTGGCCCCTGTGGGTGTCATACATCACCTGGCCCAGTCGGCGCAGGATGTCGTTGAAATCTCCGTTCAGATCGAAGAGCTGGACATTCAGCTTGGCCACGTCCACCATCTGGCCCGCCTTCTTACCCGCCACCCTGGCGGTGTCGGCGGCGGCGTCGGCGGCCACAGAGGCAGTGCCGCGGATCTTATCCAGCAGTTCCTTCACCTTGTCGTCCATACTATGCGCTCCTTTCCCGCATCTGTATTTCAGTTTCGTCAGAGGGGAGGAGACCACTCTCCACCCGTGACAGTTCCCTGTTATTTTACACCAATCCCCCTGTGATTGCAACAAATCCCTGTGCAGCCGGCGGTTTTCCGTAAAAAATAGCCCGCCCGCGCCGGGCGCGGACGGGCTGAAGCCGATATTCCGTTACAGGGGACCGATCTTGGAAGGGGGCCACAGGCCGCACACCACCTTGCCCAGCACATAATCCTCGTCGATGGCGCCAAGCCGGGCATCCCGGCTGTCGGTAGACTTGTTCCGGTTATCTCCCATCACAAAGATAGAGCCCTCAGGCACCTCCCAGTGGGTCTGAACTCCCGTGGAGTCGTAGGCGGAGGGGGTATAGGGCACCCCCATAGGCTCTCTGATATAGGGCTCGTCCAGAGCCACCCCGTCCACATAGACCGTACTGGTGCCATAGTCGATATCCACGGTCTGACCGCCGGTGGCGATGACCCGCTTGACGATGGCCTTGCCCCCTAAAAACTCAGCCGTGGTCTTGTTGACGACCACGATATCCCCCTGCTGGGGCTGGTAGCCCAGGGACCAGACCAGCATCATCTCCCCGTGCTGCAGGGTGTTGTTCATAGACTCTCCATCCACCCGGGTCAGACGGCCCAAGCAGGTAAACAGCAGCACCGCGGCCAGGACACAGCCCATCAGCATCTGGAGCCACTCATACAGCTCCGACCCCAGAGGCCGCACCTCCTGGGGCTCCTCGTCCTTCTGGTCCAGGAACTGATCCATCTCTTCTGACAAAGGGTATCCCTCCTTCTGTATCACCGTGAAGCCCTGCTATTATAGCCGCTTTTCCATCCAAATTCAACTTATAATTCCAACCGGGTAACCGCAGACGTCCCCTCCAGGGCAGCCCCTTCCCGGCGCTGGCAGGTAAAGAGGAGGACCTGCTGCTCACGGGCCAGCTCCTCCAGCAGCTCCAGCGCCAGGACCATCCGCCTGTCGTCAAAGGCGGCCAAGGCGTCGTCCAGCAGGATGGGGGGCTTCTCAGGCAGACATAGGCCGCACACCGCCAGCCGCACCGACAGGTACAGTTGGTCCGCGGTCCCTCGGGACAGGAACAGCGCGTTTCTAGGCGACACATCTTCTATCCGGGCGGCAGCACCCTCCAGCTCCCGGTTCAGTGCCACCGACTGGTACCGCTGCCCGGTGAGCCGGGCCAGATACTGGCCGGACAGCCGGTTCAGCTCCGGGGAGAATCGCTGCTGGAGCTGGGCGTTGGCCTCTTTCAGTGCCTCCAGCGCAACAGCCAGGGCACGATATTCCTCCTGTCGGCGGTCCAGTTGGGCAGCCAGCTCCTCCCGACGGGCAGCCAGGGCCGCCGGATCGCCCACCGCCTTCCGCTGTCCCAGGGCCTGATTCAGGTCCTGGTCAGTCTGGGCCAGCCGGCGCTCCGTCTCCGCCAGGGCCCGCTCTGTTTCCTCCGGTGTCCGGGCGGGGGGCTCCGCCTCTCCAACGGGTTCAGGCAGCCCGCCTCCCTGGGCCTCTAAGTCATCCAGACGGCGGCGGCGCTCCTCCACCCGCTCCCGCGCCAGGGACAGCTCGTGGTCCAGATTCAGCCCTCTGGACAGGGCGGCGGAGCAGCCGAACAGGTCGGTGACCTGGGGGGAGAAAGTGTGGACAAAGTCCAACAGGTCCGTCCGGCTGTTGTCCCGGCGGGCCTGCCGGTCGCTCAACGTTCCCCGGATGGTCCGAACCTGGCGGGCCGCCTCTTCCGCCGCCTGGCACCGCCGCCGGTAGTCCTGGGCCAGTTCCTCCAGCTCCTGGGGGGACTGCACCCGGTACCGCTCCAGCAGCTTGGCGCACCGGTCCTCCCAGGCCCGTCGGCCGGTGTGGTTGACAAACCCCGCCATCAAGGTGAGCAGAAAGATGAAGCCCCCGGCGTAGAGGGGATAGGACAGCAGTTGTCCCTCCCGGACCCCGCCGACCACACCGGCAATCAGGGCAAACAGCAGGCCCAGAGCAGGGAACAGCTTGGACGCCATCCCCTTGACCCGCGCGGTGGCCAGACCGGTGTTGTAGTCGGACAGGGCCTTCTGGACGGCCTGGACCCCCTCCTCCCAGGTCATGCCAGGAAAGCGGTCGTCCTGGGCCGCGATCTGTGCCTGGACATAGACCTCCTCCGCCTCCTTCCGGGCCGCCTCGCCCTGGCGCAGTTCCTCGTCCAGCACCTTCAAATATTGCAGCTCTCCCTGTGCCTTCTTCAGCAGGTCCTTGTCGGGCAGCGGGCCGTATTTGGCCGTCTCCCCCTCCAGGGTGGCCAGTTGGCTCCTGGCCGCCTCAAGCTCCTCCCTGGCCTGGGCAAAGCGCCGGTCCAGCTCTCGCTGGGCCAATCGGCGGTGGGTCGCCCGCTCGGCGGCCAGCAGGTCTCTACGGGCGGACAGGGCGGTCCGCTCCCCCTCCAGCAGGGCGACGCGGCCGGACAGCTCCTCCAACTGCTCCAGGGCCTGGTCCACCTCCCGCAGCTCTCCCTCCAGCCTGGGGATCAGCCCCACGCTTCGGTTGACCTTTCGGCGGTTGAGCCACTCCCGCAGCCTCCCCTCGGTCTGGGAGTAGGACACGTCCTCCTCCCCGGAGGACACCAGCGCGGCAATACGCCGCTCCAGCTCCGGGGCCGCTGTAACCGCCAGATCTCCACCCGATCCAATGAAGGCCGACCGCTCAAAGACCTCCCGTCCCACACCGGTGAGCAGCTCGCCGCAGTTGGCGGCAGTCAGGCCGGGGACCGCCTCCTCCGTCCCGGTGTAGACGGCGGAAAAGGCCCCGAAGGGAGCGCTGCCCTTGGGACCCCGGCGGAGGGTGATGTCCCGGCCCTGCCACTCCAGGTCCATAGTCCCCTCCATGGGGGCGCCGGACCAGGGCTGATACCGGTTCTTGTCCGCCAAATACCCCTTTTTATCCCGGTCCCGGGTATCGATGCCATAGAGCATAGCCTTCCAAAAGGCGGCCCAGGTGGATTTGCCCCCCTCGTTGGGGGCATAGATCAGATTTAAGCCATCCCCCAGCTCCAGCCGGGCGTGGTCCAGCTTGCCGAAAGTGGCCGTCATGGATCTTATCTTCATAGGGACACATCCTCCCCGCCCTCCAGGGCGGCCAGGCCGAACCGGGCGGCCATCTGATAGGTCCGCTCCTCCGGCTCCTCTTGACATTTTGTCCACATGGCCCGGAGAAAGAGGCCAGTCAGGGTGTCCTCCTCCCGCCGTTTCCACAGGTCTGTGGGCAGTCTTGTCTGGTCCCGGAGGGTCAGGCCGTAAAACCGGGGGGCCAGTTCCCGCTCCAGCGCCGGCAGATTTGGGCTCTCTCCCTCGCCGGTGAGCACAATGCGGTAAATGTGCTCGCCGGTGTCCTGGGGCAGGGCGGCCAGTACGGCCTCCAGCGGTTCCTTTCCCGTAACATCCACCGGCAGAATCTCATACCGGCGGCGGCCCAGGGGGAGGAGCTGGGCCTGGGCCCGGTCCTCCTCCAGCTCTACATAGAGCACGCCCTTCTGTCCCAGCTCGTCAAAGCCGCGGCCCTCCGGGCAGCCGGGATAGGCCCAGAATGTCCGGCCCGCCCGCCGCAGGCCGCTCCCCTGGTGGATATGGCCCAGGGCCAGGTAGTCCAGGCCGCTGGTCTCGATCTCGGCGGGGGAGAGGGGCCCATACTCGCTCTGGGGCGCCGTGTCGCCGTGGACGCACATGATCTGCACACCCTTCCCCTCTGGGGCCCGGAAGCCGGCCAGCGGGCTGTCTGTCTGGCGGCCGTCATAAAAGGCCCGGCCCCAGACCGTGCAGCCCAACTGGGGCAGCTCTACCGCCTCCATCTGTGGGGAGGAGAAAATATGGACGTTTTCCGGCCAGTCCAGGGTGGCGTACACCGACCGGGGGGACCAGAAATCGTGGTTTCCCGGAGAGAGGAACACCGGGCAGGGGATGTCCCCCAGGGCCCGGGCCAGGGCCTGAGCCGTCTCCTGAAAGACCCGCTCCGAGTCCAGAAGATCTCCGGCCAGCAGCACCAGGTCGGCCGCCCTCTCCCGTGCCGCCTGGGCCATGCGGCCCAGCAGCTCCCTCTGCTCTCCCCGCCGCCGTGCCGCCTGGTCCGGGGAGAGGCCAGAAAAGGGGCTGTCCAGGTGGAAGTCAGCCCCATGGATTATTCTAATCATGATTATTCCTCCAGGTCCGCCCGGCGGACCTCCACGCACCGCTTCTTCTCCGTGTCGATGGTAAACAGGCAGGCGTTGAGCTTGCAGTTCCCCTCCGCCTCCTCATACCGCCGGGGCAGTCCTCCCAGGAACAGATTGATGGAGTGCTCCGGCCGTATGCCCAGCACGGACCGCTTGGGACCTGTCATTCCAAGGTCGGTGACAAAGCCCGTGCCCTTGGGCAGGATCTGGCAGTCGGCGGTGGGCACATGGGTGTGGGTGCCCCAGACGGCCTGGACCCTCCCATCCAGATACCAGGCCATGGCCCCCTTCTCGCTGGTGGCCTCGGCGTGGAAGTCTACCAGGGCCAGGTCGTAGTCCTGCCCCCGGAGGAGGAAATTGGTGGCCTTAAAGGGGCTGTCCAGGTTGGGGTTCAGCTCCACCCGGCCCATCAGGTTCAGGACAGCGACGCGCTGGCCCTGGCACTGGTATATCCCCATTCCCCGGCCCGGCACCCGGCCGGCGTAGTTGGCCGGACGGAGGATATGGGGGTCCTTGTCCAAAAATTCGCCGATCTGGATACGGTTCCAGGTGTGGTTGCCCAAGGTGATAACGTCGGCCCCCGCCTCCAGCATCCGCCGGGCCTGGGCGGGGGTGATGCCCACACCAGAGGCGTTCTCCCCATTGACCACGGCAAAGTGGGCCCCGGTGTCCTCCCTCAGCTCCCGCAGCCGGCGGGCCAGGATATCCTGGCCTCCCTCGCCCACCACGTCCCCCACGGCCAGTATCTTCAACAGCATAACAAAGCCCCTCCTCCAAGTTGGTACCACTTCTATTCAAATGGATTATACCGTATCCCAGGCCGGTCCGCAACCACCGGAGGCAAAAGAAAGCGCCGCCCATGGAGGTCATGGGCGGCACGGAGGGCCTGATTGCGGGGCGGAGGGGCAGATCAATAGGCCAGCTTCTCCTCCAGCCAGCCCTTCAGCCCGCTGATGGGAACACGGACCTGCGCTCCCACACAAAGCGGGCTTTGTGTGGGGCCCCAAGGCAATTAAAATCCTCGGACGGAATGGATCCGCCCTCCGGAAATTCTCCCTGCGGTCGAATTTTTAAACCGCCGCTTCAGCAGGCGGCATGGAGCAGGTGGCGGCCGTCTGCTTAATAGGCCAGCTTCTCCTCCAGCCAGCCCTTCAGCTCGCTGATGGGAACACGGACCTGCTCCATGGTGTCCCGGTCCCGGATGGTAACGGCGTTGTCCGCCTCATCGGTGTCGCTGCCCACGGTCTGGAAGTCTACGGTGATGCAGTAGGGGGTGCCGATCTCGTCCTGCCGGCGGTAACGCTTGCCGATGGAGCCGGCGTCGTCGTAGTCCACCATGAAATACTTGGACAGCTCGGCCTGGATCTCCCGGCCCTTGTCGGCCAGCTTCTTGGACAGGGGAAGCACGGCGCACTTGAAGGGGGCCAGGGCAGGGTGGAGGCGCAGGACAGTGCGGACATCGTTCTTCTCGGCATCCACCACCTCCTCGTCATAGGCGTCCACCAGGAAGGCCAGTGTCACCCGGTCGGCGCCCAGGGAGGGCTCCACCACATAGGGGATATAGTGCTCGTTCTTCTCCTG
>CDZJ01027303.1_pt1 | contig 63780 bp, 42 predicted proteins | sample 557391 | NCBI WGS metagenome assembly CDZJ01 (sample SAMEA3182111, study PRJEB8094) | gut metagenome | biome: human; feature: gut; material: Stool; isolation source: human stools | place: Canada | collected 2013-05-07 | reverse complement strand
GGATTGCCATTGGACTCCCGCAAAGAGTATACAAAGTCTGACTGGATTATGTGGACAGCTGCTATGTCTTCAGATTTAGAAACTTTCAAGAAATTCATAGATCCACTCTATAAATATATCAATGAAACTACTTCGCGGGTACCTATCAGTGATTGGCATCACACAGACAGTGGTGAATGGGTTGGGTTTAAAGCGCGTTCGGTTATTGGAGGATACTGGATGCAAGTGTTAATGGACAAAACTCGATGAAATGTTTAATTAACTATACATTTATTATTAACTAGAATGAAAAACATGAAATGTAAAATGAAAAAAGTATTGAAGGAATGGCGGTGGATATTGCTGGCATTATTCACGATTTGCATTTGTAGTTGTAAGGACGATGACAATGTAGAGACTGGAGCCTTTGATCCATCAAAACCTGTAGCAATTTCTGATTTTACTCCGAAAGAAGGAGGAGCCTATCAGAAACTATTGATTTATGGTGAAAATTTCGGAACAGATGTTTCGAAGGTAAAAGTGAAGATTGGTGGCAAAGATGCTATTGTTATTAATGTAAAAAGTACTTATGTTTACTGTTTTGTTCCTTCAGGAGCTTTTAGTGGTGAAATTGAAATCACTGTAGGAGAAGGAGAGAATGCAGTAACAACGACTGCGAGTACTACTTTTAGCTATGAGAAAAAGATGGTAGTAGGTACGCTTTGTGGCTATCGCAATAATCGTGATGATCAAGGTTGGAGAGACGGACCATTTGATGGACCGGAAGGTGTCAAATGCTGTGGCTTTAGCGATAACGGACGATTAGCTTTTGATCCGTTGAATAAGGATCATTTGTATATTTGTTACGATGGACATAAAGCTATACAGTTGATCGATTTAAAAAATCGTATGCTTTCTTCTCCTTTGAATATCAATACTATACCTACTAATCGTATACGAAGCATTGCTTTCAATAAGAAGATAGAAGGATATGCTGATGAGGCGGAATATATGATTGTAGCTATTGATTATGATGGTAAGGGAGATGAAAGTCCTAGTGTATATATTATTAAACGTAATGCGGATGGTACATTCGATGATAGATCTGATATACAATTGATAGCTGCTTACAAACAATGTAATGGAGCTACTATTCATCCAATCAACGGAGAATTGTATTTTAATAGTTATGAAAAGGGACAAGTATTTCGTTTAGACTTGGTTGATTACTTTAAAACTATTAAGAATGGTGGAAGTTGGGATCCTATAGTAAAGAACAATCCTAATACTTTTAAGCAGTTATTCACTATTGCTGACCCAAGTTGGGAATTTCAGATTTTCATTCATCCTACTGGAAAGTATGCTTATTTTGGTGTGATTAACAATCATTATTTCATGCGTTCCGACTATGACGAGATAAAAAAGGAATTTATTACCCCGTATAATTTTGTCGGGGGATATAAACAGTCAGGTTATAGGGATGATGTAGGAACTGAGGCACGTATGAATAATCCTTGTCAAGGAGTATTTGTGAAAAATCCGGATTATACTGGTGAAGAAGAGTATGATTTCTATTTTGTAGATCGATTAAACTTCTGTGTACGTAAAGTAACTCCAGAAGGTATCGTATCGACCTATGCGGGACGAGGAGCGTCAACTTCCTTAGCTGACGGAAACCAATGGGGAACTGATGATGGTGACCTACGAGAAGTGGCTCGTTTCCGTGATGTAAGTGGACTTGTTTATGATGATGCGAAAGAGATGTTTTATGTACATGATCAGGTGGGACATACTATTCGCACTATTTCAATGGAGCAAGAAGAGAATGTAGCCGGTGACGAGAATATACCGGAAGATGAATCAACAGTGGAATCTAACGAATAAACACATTTATCAGATTATGAAAAAATATTTAGCCATTTTTTTGTTGATGCTGGTTGTCCCATTGACGATTTCTGCACAACAAACAATTACCGTGACTGGTACGGTTACCGACACACAAGATGAGCCGATGATTGGTGTTAATATCACTGTAAAGGATGTAGCAGGTTTGGGAACCATTACGGATATCAATGGTAATTTTTCTATAAAGATGGAACCTTATCATCGACTAGTCTTCTCATACATCGGATATGATGATGTGGAAGTACTTGTAAAAGAACAGCATACTGTTAATGTAAAGATGAAAGAATCAGAGGCTAGTGTACTGGATGAGGTTGTGGTAACTGGTATGGGGGCACAGAAAAAACTGACAGTGACGGGAGCTGTAACCAATGTGAATGTGGGAGATTTAAAACGTTTCCCTACTTCCAATATGTCTAACGCTTTGGCCGGTAATGTTCCGGGTATTATTGCCCGACAAACTTCCGGACAACCGGGAAAAAGTACTTCTGAGTTTTGGATACGTGGTATTTCTACTTTTGGAGCTAGTTCAAGTGCTTATATTCTGGTGGATGGCTTTGAACGTAGCAGTTTGGATGAACTTAACATTGAAGACATCGAATCATTCACAGTATTGAAAGATGCGTCAGCTACTGCTATTTATGGTTCTAAAGGTGCAAATGGTGTAGTATTGATTACAACAAAACGTGGTAAAGCTGGAAAAATCAATATTGATGCCAAGGTAGAAACTTCTTATAATACGCGTACTATCACTCCGGAATTTGTAGACGGTCTTTCGTATGCCAGTCTGATGAACGAAGCATTAGTGACTCGCAATTTAGGAATGGCCTATCAACCGGAAGAATTAGAGTTATTTCGTACACAAATGGATCCGGATTTCTATCCGAATGTGGACTGGATGGATTTGATCCTAAAAAACGGAGCATGGAGTTATCGCGCTAACTTGAACATGAATGGTGGTGGTAACACTGCTCGTTATTTTGTTTCTGCAAGTTATACGGAAGATCAAGGTATGTATAACACAGACCAAACGTTACGTGATGATTACGATACAAATGCCAACTATAAAAAGTGGAATTATCGTATGAATGTTGATATAGATATCACCAAATCGACTTTATTGAAACTAGGTATAGCAGGTTCATTAGCCAAACGTAATAGTCCAGGACTGGCTGATAACGAGATGTTATGGGGCATGCTTTTCGGATACAATCCTATTGCAACGCCTGTATACTATTCCAATGGATATGCGCCTATTTCCCACCGGGATAACGTAAACAAACTTAATCCCTGGGTTGCATCTACGCAAACTGGATACAATGAAGATTGGCAGAATAATGTACAAACTAATGTTACATTAGAACAAAATTTTGATTTCATTACCAAGGGATTGAAGTTTGTAGGACGTTTTGGTTACGATACAGACAACAGTAACTGGATTAATCGTCATCGTCAACCAGATTTGTATAAAGCGAACGGACGTAGACAAGAAACGGGAGAGATTATTTATGAGAAAATGTTCTCCGCATATGACATGACACAATCAAGTGGTAGCTCTGGCAAACGTCGTGAATTCCTTGATTTACTGTTAAGCTGGGAACGTGCTTTCGGAAATCATCATGGAGGAGTTACTTTCCGTTACACACAAGATAGTGAGAAGCGGACAGTAGACATTGGTACGGATATTAAGAATGGAGTATCAAAACGTAATCAAGGGTTAGCAGGACGATTTACTTATAACTGGAACTATCGTTACTTTGTTGATTTTAATTTTGGTTATACCGGATCGGAAAATTTTGCACCAGGAAATCAATTCGGTTTCTTCCCGGCTTTTTCTCTTGCATGGAACGTTGCCGAAGAGTCATTTGTTAAGAATAACTTGAAGTGGATGAATATGTTTAAAATACGTTATTCTCATGGTAAGGTAGGTAATGATAATATTGGGGATAACAACCGTTTCCCATACTTATATACTATAGCCACTACAGGATATAACAGCGAAGGCAAGCCTAATTATGTATATAACTGGGGATTTGGTGATTATGGAAAATCATTCATAGGAACTCATTACACACAGATGGCTTCTAATGGCATTACTTGGGAAGTTGCGACTAAGGATGACCTGGGGATTGATCTTTCTTTGTTTAATGACAAATTTACAGCAACAGTTGACTATTTCCACGAAAAACGTACAGGTATTTTTTTAACACGTGAGTTCTTGCCTGACATTACAGGTCTTGAGAGCAAACCTAAAGCGAATGTAGGTGAAGTGAAATCTCAAGGTTTTGATGGCAATTTTGCTCTTAAGCAGAAACTGGGTGAGGTGGATATGACTATTCGTGGGAATATAACTTATAGTAAGAATGAAGTGCTCGAAAAGGATGAAGAGAATCAAGTCTATTCTTATTTATATCAAAAAGGGTATCGTGTAGATCAAGTTAAAGGATTGATAGCTGAAGGATTGTTTGCTGATTACGATGATATTCGTACCAGCCCGAAACAAGAGTTTGGTACAGTGCAGCCTGGAGATATCAAATATAAAGATGTAAATGGTGATGGTGTTGTAAACGATAATGATAAAGTTGCTATTGGCGCTACTACCACTCCAAACTTAGTATATGGTATAGGGGCATCTTTCGCATGGAAAGGAATTGATGTAAATGTTCACTTCCAAGGTGCCGGTAAATCCACTTTCCCTATTTATGGTAAGTGTGTATATGCATTCAGCGAAAGTGACTGGGGAAATATCTTTAAAGATATGATAAGTGATCGTTGGGTAGATTCAGAGACTGCTGCCAAACTGGGATTGCATGCTAATGAGAACCCCAATGCAACATATCCGCGTTTAACTTATGGGGAAAATAAAAACAACCAACAAACCTCTACTTATTGGATGCGTGATGGTCGATATATTCGTTTGAAGAATCTGGATATCGGTTATACTTTGCCAAAAAGCATAGTCAATAAACTGCACTTCAATAATATTCGTATCTATATTGCAGGATCAAACCTGATTACATGGTCTAAGTTCAAAACATGGGACCCGGAAACTGGCAATCCGCGGGGTGAAGCCTATCCGCTAACAAAATCAGTTACTATGGGTTTATCTGTTAACTTATAAAAATACTAAGAGATTATGATAAAGAAGATTTATATATTATTATTAACCGTATTAGGGATGGGAGTAATTTCTTCTTGCTCTGATTACCTGAATTCGGAGAAATATTTTAAGGATCGTCTGACACTGGAGAAAACTTTCGAAAGTAAGGATCATGTGGAAGAATGGTTAGCTTATGCTTTTTCATTTATAAAAAATGAAAACTATGAGGTGACGACTAAAGGACCAAGTGAGAATTCGTTTTGTTTTTCAGACGATATGTATTATGGTGACCGCGATAAGACAATCGATGCAACAAAGAATGAATTGTCATATAATATGTTCAAGTTAGGAGAATATGATGAGAATACTTATAATGTTGGGGCATGGGGGGCATGTTATAAAGGAATTTTCCAAGCATCAGTATTTATCCATAATGTTGACCGGTGTCAAGAGATGGCTGATTGGGAAATACTAGATTATAAGGGGCAGGCTCGTTTTGTTCGTGCTTACTATTACTGGTTGCTCTTACGTCGTTATGGTCCAGTGCCTATTATGCCGGACGAAGGAGTGGATTATACTCAAAGTTATGATCAAATAGCTACTCCACGTAGCTCATACGAAGAAGTGGCACAATATATCAGTGACGAAATGGTACAGGCTACTAAAGAGTTACAATATGATCGTCGTACTGATAATTATGCTATAGGCCGACCTACTCGTGGAGCTGCATTGGCAGTTCGTGCTTATGCACTGATTTTTGCAGCTAGTCCGTTTGCTAATGGAAATAATGATGAATATGCGCAGCAATTGGTAGATGATGAAGGGCGTCGTTTGCTTTCTTCCGAATATAGTGAAGAAAAATGGGCAAAAGCTGCTGCCGCTTGCCGTGATGTCATCGATTTAGATGTTTATGAGTTGAATATTGTAAATAAATCCACATCTGATAATGGACCTTCTGAACGTCCGACTGTTACTCCACCGGCTGATGGCGAGTTTTCCAATCAACCCTGGCCAAAAGGATGGACAAATATTGACCCGCTCAGATCATATCGTACTATCTTTGATGGTACTATATTACCTGCAAACAATAAAGAACTGATATTTACACGCGGGGCAACAAATATAGATATGTTGGTACTTCATCAGATGCCCAAAGATGATGGCGGCTGGAACTGTCATGGTATGACACAGAAAATGCTGGATGCATATTATATGAATAATGGTAGTAATGAGCCGGGTATGAACTCTATGTATCAAGGAGTAGCTAATTATCAAGGTATTGTAGATACTCGTGAACGTAGAACCGGATTTACTGATTTGCAAGACTTGAAGGATAATAAATATCCGGAATTAGGTTGGAAATATGATCCGAAGAAAGGAGATAACGATCAGGCCAAAACTGGGATGAATGTTTCTTTGCAATATGTAGAACGCGAACCACGATTCTATGCTTCTGTTGCTTATAATGGCTGTACCTGGTATTATTTGAGCCAGACTGAAAGCAAACCTGCCGATGTAAATCAACAAGTTTGGTACTACTTTGGAAGTTCCGATGGTTATCGTAATGACGGTTTCTACTTGCGTACAGGTATAGGAATCAAAAAGTTTGTTCATCCAAACGACTATCCAGGCAATTATGTTGCGAAAGCTGAAACAGCAATTCGCTATGCGGATATTCTACTGCTTTATGCTGAAGCATTGAATGAGTTGACTGGAACATACAATATACCTTCTTGGAATGAGGCGACAACCTACACTATCAGCCGTGATAAAGAACAAATGGAAAGAGGTATTCATCCGGTACGTATTCGTGCCGGGTTGCCTGACTATCCAGACGAATTTTATCTGCAGAGTGGGGTTGATGATATGCGTAAAGCATTAAAACGTGAACGTATGATAGAGTTAATGGGCGAAGGAAAACGTTACTTTGACATTCGCCGTTGGAAAGATGCGCCAGTAGAAGAATCTCTGCAAATATACGGTTGTAATGTCTTTGTTGGTGAAGCTAAGAGAGACGAATTCCATTCGGCAATTCCTGTTTACAATCTCCCGTCTACTTTCTCGGAAAAGCTATGGTTATGGCCTATCAAACATAGTGAGTTGAAACGTAATTCACGTTTAACACAGAACCCAGGATGGACAATGTATGATTAATTCTAAACATAAAGACTTATATATGAAGAAAATATATACTTTGGCAGCTTTGGCTGCAATGACAATGTTGGGAACTTCCTGCAATTCGGAATGGGAAGATGAACAATATGAGCACTACATTTCTTTCAGTTCACAACTGGATAGTAAGGGAGTGACGAATATATATGTACCTTATAGCCGCCATGATGCAGAAGGAAATTATGCAGAAGGAGGAGAAGGGAGGTCCAATTATCAGTTACCGATACTTGTTAGTGGTTCTACCGATAATCCAAGTAATGTCACTGTACACGTAGCACATGATGCTGATACATTGAATATTTTGAATTACGCTCGTTACGCTACACGTACAGAACTATATTATGAGGATATGGGAGCAGAAGGATTGGCATACGCTTCATATCCAGAATCTCTACAGATAAAAGCAGGAGAAAATAAAGGTTTACTGGATCTTAAATTTGATTTTCGCAACATTGATATGTCAGAAAAATGGGTACTTCCATTGCAGATTGTAGACGACGCGTCTTACAACTACGTAGCTCATCCGCGTAAAGACTATGCTAAGGCGATATTGAGAATCTTCCCATTTAATGATTACTCTGGCGATTATTCTGGTACAGGAATAACCAACAAGGTGGTGACGGGATATGATGGAGATGGTAAACCGATAGAAACAGCAGAATCTATCACAAAATCGTCAATAAGAGGGTATGTGATAGATGAACAGACTATTTTTACGTATGCAGGAATAGTAGATGAGGATTATACAGACCGTAGAAAGTATAAAATCAAATTTGCTTTTAATGGTGAGACGAATGGTTCGGTTACTATTTCCTGTGATAATGCAGAAGAGATTGGATTTGAATTAAACAAGGACGTGACTCCTTCATTTCGTATTTCTTCATCAATGGATGACGCGAAGCCTTATCTGGAACACCGTTATGTAATAATTAATAATGTTGATTATTATTTCAATTATATACCAGTGGAAGGTACTATCATTCGCTATCATGTAAAAGGTACATTGACATTATCACGTGATATCAATACTCAGATTCCAGACGAAGATCAAGCAATTGAATGGTAGTTCCTATTAATCGCTAATCTAATGATTCAAGAAGAGGGTGAAGTTCAAGTTATTGAATTCACCCTCTTCTCTTATTTTGAAAAGTTATTTTAGGACTGATTGTGTGCCGTTTATTGTCAAATATCCTAAAGTATACTATTTCGTTTCTGCAACTGTAGAATACGTCACGCTCCCTAGCTTCCCGTCATTACTCAGTGTCTCAGCTTGAATAATCAATGGCGTGGAATACTGATTATTGTAACATTCGATCACTGCCTTACCATTCTCATCCGTCTGCACAGTCGGATTCCAGTAAAGAGTTCGTCTTTTGTCTGCTTTATCTATGTATAATTCTTTATCTATATAAGCAGGAGAATAATACTCTAATGCCGGTGTATATCCCTGCATAACAGTCTGCCGGGTACCAAGAGCTGCAGTCTCGTGTTTATTCAGAACATCATGTTTGGGCAATGGAATGAGGTAGAAAATACTATATTTGTCCAGTTCCGATACATCTACATCATTGGAATTAGACATTTTGGTATTCTGGATAATTTCATCATCTACTCCTCCTGTGCCTTTACTGATGATAATAGAAGCCAAACCGTCTATTTCAGTCAGCATCATGTTTACTTCTGTTGACGATAGAATTTTGTTATCCATAATATAACAGATCGGTTTCTGGCGGTAAGTACAGTTATCATTGGAACGGTCCCAGTAAAAGAGTGGATTTAATTTTTCCATCACTTCCGGGATAGTGGTGACAACTTTGCCATTATCGCGAAGCTGATCGACAGCCTGGCGTATATCATAGTAGGCATCAATACTTTGCTCATTAATTTTAGTCGCCATATTCGTACTTTGACGGCGCCGCTTACTTTTGATTTCAACTTCGTCCAAAAGATAAAGCCCGTCTACCCGACGGATGGAATCTATATATAAAGAGTCGAATTTTTCAGCTTCCTGTTGCCAGTGGGCAATGTTGCTCCACTCCGGGTGCAACTCTCTGTAACCGTAAGCACGCGTAGCAGGCGAGAAATGCCGGTCGATGAGAATAGAAGCGTCCTTATTTCGTTCTTTTCCCACTTTGCGAGTCTGGATCACAGCTTCCATTGATCCCTCGAAATCTTCCAGCGGAATGCTGAAATGTCCGTTCTCATCCGTAACGGTCTGACCGGTAATAATCTCTGCATCTCTCTTCACCATTACGCTGAGAGCTATATCCTTCAGCTTGTTTTTGAGAATCGTAGATTTGACTTGTCCATAAAGTACCAGTTGGCTTTCTGGCAACTGAAGTGGGGTGAATGGGCTGATACCGATCTGTTGTGTCATATCATATTTACGCCATCCGTGTACCATTAACAGTATATCCAGTTCCTTCTGTTTCCGGAGAGAACTCTCTGTGAAGTAGTAGCCGGGTTGATGAATGTAGCCTTTCAAGTCCGATGTAAGTAGAAGGTCGGTGAAGATATTGTTATCATATTCCATATAATCAGAGCGGACGGCGTCACGGATACTGACTGATAATTTGCCGGGTATCGGTTCTCCTATGGCGTTGTTCAACTGCAGTTCGCAGCGGATGGGAGCATAAGGAGCGTAAATCTCTTTTAAACCTTTGGGCGAGATTTGTAAAGGAGCCCGTGGAGAAGCAAAGATAAAGCGGTCGCATAAAGTATTTCCGGCACGATTGAGCAGACTGATTTGTAAGACTCCTGCCGGTAACTTGCGCGACAATACTGTAAATTGCTGAGGCTTATTTGCCTGACAGTGGATAAGCTGATAGGCATGGGGACGTCCCTGATGGCTTATAAAAACGGCTAATGTATCCTGCGGGGTCGCTGCATTACATGATACCGTCACAGAAATAGCCCCTGCATTATTGCCTACTTTCAGAATATACCCGCTTGGCAGTGCTTTAGGGAGGGTAAATTCATACTGTTTTCCTTGAAAGTTTACTTTAGCGATTGCCGGCAGAGCAGAAGGCGTATACTCAAAAGCTCCCATTCCATCGTGTAAAGTTTCAAAAGACGTGATTTCTTGCCCTTCTTTGGTATAAAGTGTGCCTGATAATTGAATATTTCCTTCATTTTTGCTTTCTGCTTTGAAAGCAACCTGCGAAGTTACCCCTTCGACTAACTGTCCTCCTTCCGGAAAGAAACGCAGACTCAGCTTCTCTCTTGTTTCTTCCGGCCTTTTCTCCATAGACGGACTCAACTCATAGGTGCTGATACTACGCTCCAACTGGTCGCTATGAGAAAGCTGATAGACAGGGAAAGTACGTGAAAAGTACTGCGGATCACTGAATGCAAGCATCCAGCGGGTGTAAGCACGTACTTCGTAATAACCGGATAGCATTGACTGGGGGAGTACAAACTGCCCGTTGCCTTCTCCTTGTGATAGTTTAATGATCTGTTTATCAGTAACGTGCCCTGCCTGATCTACCAGTTCCACATACAAAGGACGGCTGATTGAACTGAAAACTTGTTTTTCGGCAAGAGTGACATATGCTTTGAACCATATCGTGTCGCCCACATAATAGCTTGTATTATCAAAATGCAGATATGCTTTTTCACGCGGATAGTTATCGGCAAAAGTTTGAGCTTGATTCATGTACTGTTCGAATATCACTTTAGCGGGTGGATTTTCTCCACGTGCAGATATTGCTAAAAGTCCGCATACTGAGAGTAAAAATAATAACGGTTTGTTTTTCATATTAGTGCTGTCTATTTTTAGTTGTCTATTTTATTGTATGATTTTTATGTTCAGCACTTTCTCTGTGCTATTTTAGTATCATGTGAACTACTACAAAGATAGCGGTTTCGATGAATAAAGAAGGAAAAAAAACGTTCAATCTAAGAAAGAAACTGTTCATTACTCTATAAATACTAATCGGATTGCTGTTTCATGTTGATAATTCTTTTTATCAAAATTCGTTTGTACTGAATGAGAAAGGCTGCCTTATTTTTATTGTTGAATAGATTTTATCATTTTTTGAATAGAAAATGTTCGTGTTTCTATTGTTTTTTGTCGTTCTTTGTGTATCACATTAAACAAAATCTAATCAATGATAATAAATAGAATTATGAGAACACTTATTATTTTGCTTTTATGCACGAGCACGAGTTTTGCGATAGCTCAGATTTCTCCCAAAGCAGTTGAGAAGAATAACCAATCTGTGAAAACTGCGGGTTTCTTTAATGATTCCGATTCTTTAAATAAAGCAATTCATCTTTCGGACGAGGCGATAGCTTTGGAGCCTTCATACAAACTGGCGTATGCAAATAAAGTTAAATACTTAATGGCGTTGGGACAGAAGGAGAAAGCACTGCAAACTATGTTACAAATGGAGAAATTCTCCCCGGATGATCCTTACTATATTTTAGGTAAGGGAATGATGCTGGAAGAGAATGCTAAAAAGAGTCTGGCTATGGATGCTTACAAACAAGCTGCCTCTCTTTTTGAAAAACGCTTGAAAGAGAAACCAACTGAAGCAGACCTGATGAATTATGTATTCGTACTCTTTTTGAGGGATAACAAGAATTATTCTTTGGATGAAATCGAAAAGGAGTATCCCCAAATCTTCAGTCCAGCAATAAGACAACACACGAAAAAGTTGATAGATGAACTTAGCAATAAAAGAGAGGATGTAATTCATGAGATGCTAGGTGGTAAATGAAAACATAGGGATGACTGTTGTTTCTAGTCGTTTCCTATACGGGAAACTGCCGTTTCCGCCTGGGAATGATAAGCATTGTTGTTTAACTTCTCAGTTGTTAATATCTGACAAACAGATGGGAAAAAGATTAATGTGTTGCTATAATTTGATTTTAAAACTAATATTCATATGAAGTATTATTTTATTTTTTTGTTTCAGCTTATTGTGCTTTCTTCCTATGGCCAGAAGAATAAGGAAGCTGAGATAGATTCACTGGAATCGGAAATGATGAATTTCTTTCAAGCAACGTTGGAAAGAAATTATGGTCGAAAAGATGCTCTGGACTTATTGGTAAAGGGCTTGGAACGATATCACTTCAACTATCTGTTGGATGTAGACAAGGCTCGGCTGAAACAGATTAATGAAAAACTATATGCGGGTGGTTTACTTCATTCCTATTTTGTTGATGGAGCTATTCTGAATGATTCTTGCACGCTGTTTGTTCCGGATGGTGTTTCTCCGTCAGAATATCGTCAGTCTGATGCTTATCAACAAGCATCCAAGAATCAGCAGGAGTATGGTGGCTCTCTTAGCCTTGTTGCCGATTCACTACAATATGCGTATATGAAAGCTCAGGTTGAGTCTATAATTTTGCCGTTTAAGAAACGGTTGGATGGCTTCACATATTGGCAAAGAGAATTGGAACCGGCCATTCATCCGGCCTTGAAAGCGTATGTCAAAGCGGAAAATGCGACAGGAGGAGTTTCTTCGGTTATGATATTTTGGGAAATTGCCAGGAACACGGATCATTTTTGCAGTGATTTTAAAACAGATCGTGATGTGCGAATGTTCCTGACGCTTTATTTCTGGAAATATTTGTGTTATTTTGCAAATATAGATTTTTATACCGGTCAGGATAAAACTGAAGAGATTCTGAAGGGGGGAGGCTGACTAGTTGGAAATCTGATTATTAGTTTAAAACAAGAACCATTAATGTTATGAAATTGAGAATTGTACATTTGTTATTATTGCAGTCCGTAATGCTTCTTCTTTCCTGTTCCAATCAGAGCCGGAAGAATATAGATGCATCGACAGAACCAGCTGACGTACAGGTGAGTGTGTCGGATAGTAGTAGAATTGAACAAGAAGCCATCGGCATGATTGAAGACTTTTATGAGGCTTATGCTGCCAGTTTCATGTCCACCGGTAAAGAAGCTCTCGCACTTGGGGATTCAATTAAGCAAAAGTTTCTGACCAAGGAGCTGATAGAGAAAGTTGATAGGCTGATAGAGGCGACAGATGCCGATCCGATCATTCGTGCGCAAGATTTAGGTGAAAATGACATGAAAACATTGTCGGTGAAACATCTGAATGATAATTGGTATGAGGTTAACTATACTTCGGCTAAAGGCAGCCAGTATGAACGTGCCGTGAGTATCCCGGTCAGAGTGGTTAACGTTGACGGACAATATCTGATTGATGATATAACTCCGGAAAACTGATCGTATCATTAAATGATATGAAAAAAGACAAACAGCATCTTTTACGCTAGGCAAAAGGGCTGTTTGTCTATATTCAACGAGGAAAAGAGTATTCGTTTTATTTCTGTTCTTTGACTTTTTCCATCAGTAGCTTCATGTAGTAGCCACCTACTACGGAACGTGCCTTGAAATTCATCATCTTTCCTGTATTCGTATCATGCCAGTCGCTGATAGGCACACGGGAAGTTGTTTCGTTCGCATAAGTATAGATCGGGTCGATGAACTTTTGGAACGTAGCATCGTCTGGAGACATACAGGCACTCCATAGTACCCAGTCGGATTTGGTATATTGTGCGCGGGAGTCCAATAGCAAACCATATTTATTTTGCTTGGTCAGATAGAAAGGAATTTCCGTATCAAATACTTTCTGCGGGAAAATGTTCATGTTAAACACTTTGTCCCATATCAGATTGTATTTCTGACTCCACGTTCCCGGTTTGTCAAATGCCAGTTTGTAGTGATCGCCGTCAAATGCCATCTTCTCCCATTCTATCGCCAGTCTTTTGGCGGTTTCGATGTATTTGTTCGCGGTCGTTTCTTTGCCCAGTATACGTGCCATTTCTCCGTATCCGGCGATTGCCATGATCGCTTTGGCGGAAAGATTGGCATTGTGTGCCAGATGTCCGGCAAAGTCATCTGTACAAAGTTGGTTTTCAGGGTCCAGACCGTTCTCAATCAGATAGTTTGCCCATGTTGATAATGTTTCCCAGTATTTGGAAGCATAGTTGGCATTGCCTTCCATCATAGAGATGGCTGTAGTTACCAGAATCATGTTTCCGGCTTCTTCGATAGGCATATCTTCACCATAAAGTTGCCCGTTGGCTATTGGATAAGTTCCTAAGTCATGAGCGGGGTAAGGCTTGTTCCAGCGTCCGCTTTCGCTGTAGTAGAAGATAGAGTTGAGCATTCCCTTCATCAGTTCCGTATTGTAAATAAGGTATAGTGGAGCGGATGGATAAGTCAGGTCTACTGTGTTGATACAGCCGTTACTATGGTTCTCTTTGGATAAGAAAAGCAGGTTGCCTTCCTTGTCGGTAAGGAGTTTATGGGCGGTAATGGAGTGGCGGTAAGTCAATGCGAGTAGTTCGGCATATTTCCTGCCTCCGGCTTTTTCTGCATCAGCCATCAGTTGTTGGTCGAAGGCACGGCAACGTTTCATCAATGAGGGATAAGAAGCCTGCGCACGTTCGAAAGCATCAAAGATGCTGACTTGACCGTTGTGTTTCCAGTATGCCATGCGGCGTTCGTAGAAATATTCGATCGAGTAGATATCGTCGTAGCCTAACATCACATATCCGCTTTTCCCTTGATTGTCTACCTTGCCTAAGTTTTCGGTATAAGCCATAGCGGGCATGTCGCTTTCGCTGCGGGTAATGAAATCCTGGGAGTTGGGCAATAGTTTGCCATTGGTGATGAAGGCTTGCTTCATGTCATAGTAGTTACCTATGCTTAAGTCCTTGTTGGGTGCGCTGTTGCTTCCCAGATAAGCATATCCCCAGTCGATGCGTACACCGTCTCCTTTACGTTTTACGTAAGGCTGGTCGATGGTACCTGCCTTGAGGTAATCCATTCCGTTTTTGCTGATCTTTTCTGAGATGGTTGGTTGTGACGGTTCGTGTACGGCAAGTTGCGGGGTTGTTTCGATATACACTTGCACATCATGTTGTTTCTTGTCGAGTGAACGTACCCGATAGGAGATGTAGTTGATAGGGGTCGAGATAAGATCAAGATCTTCCATCAGCAGAGGTGCTGTGAATACGAGATCCAGTTCTACCGGACCGCAGGTGAATGTATAGTAGGTCTGTGTCGGTAATACATCGACAGACTTCTGGATAGCAGCTTCCTTGAAGTTGCTGAGCTGTTTGTTCTCACGGAACAGGCCGAAATCAACGTATGCTCCGCCGGTTGTGTTGTGACAGTGTGCTGCAATAATGTTTGTTCCTTTACGGAGCCTGGCTTTAGCTGATGCGGATAGTTCGATGGTAACATCGTCATTCCAGGAATAATCGGTTGCCACCAGTTTTTCTCCGTTCAGATAGAGCTCGAATACATCGTCGTGTGAATAACGTAAGTAGATAATGTCGTTTGTCAGGTCTTGATTGAGGTTGAAACTACGGCGTACCCAGATGTCTTCGGTGTTCCACTCTGTGCCGATGCGTTTCATGTCTTTGGTGCCGAAAGCGGCTTTGCCCTTGGTCCATCCGGAATCATCGAACTGGGGCTGTATCCAGTTGGCCGCTGGTTGGCTCATGGTGAACTTTGCTTCCCAATGTTCGGTGTTTGTCATCGGAAGGATTGTTTCGAGGTTTAGCTTGTCCTTGCCCATGAAACGATATACTTTCCCGTCCACCCGGAGCGCGCCCAGTAAAGGATGGGTGGCGGCTGTCCAGTGTTCGGTGTTCCCTTCGTTCAGTTCGTTGTAGGGAGACCAGATAGCAAGATAAGTATCGGAAGTGATCAGAGGTACGGACGGTGCACGCAAAGCGATATCCTGACTCGTTTTAAACAGGTCAGTTGCCTGCACATTGCATGCGAGGCAAACTGACATGATTGTAGAGAATAGTTTATTCATTAATATGAAACTTTTATTTATTTAGCGAGTTACAAATTTTCTGGTTGATGGCTTTGATTTTAGGCTCGTTTACTTTGATCACTTTCCGGTCGTAAGTAACCAGACCGTTCACTTCTTCTTCCACATCTGTGATTTGTGTGTATACGGCAGCCGAGAAGCCTTTCTCGATCAGTTCCAATAAATGGTCTGCATATTTTATGTATTCATTAGTCACTTCTTCCGGTGTGTTGAACTTCACGTAGCCCCAGTTCTTGTCTGCCAGCCACAGATGTCCTTTCAGTGCCATACCTATACCGCCATATTCGCCCAGTACGGTAGCGCGTATCGGATCGTAGAGATAGAGGTTCGGTCCGGGATAGTTATGAAGGTCGAGAATATCTCCGCACGTGTAGTGGTTACCTCCACTGGCAGGGTTTACCAGACGGCTGGGGTCGTATTCTTTCGTCCATTTAGTGATTTCAGGAGTCTTGAATTGTCCCCATGCTTCGTTGAAAGGTACCCATACGCCGATGCTCGGATAAGAATACAGGTAGTCGATAATTTCTTTCCATTCTTTGCGATAGTTAGCTTCTGATGCTGCGGAGCGGATGGCGTCTGCGCCGTCATAGTACTTGTGCATCTGCCATTCGGCAGGACCGCGACCTCCGTTCGGCATATCTTGCCATACGATCAGTCCGAGTTGGTCGCAATAAGTATACCAGCGTGCCGGTTCTACTTTTACGTGCTTGCGCACCATGTTGTAGCCGAAATCTTTGATCTTCTTCAAGTCATATACCAATGCTTCGTCTGTTGGCGCTGTGTATAAGCCGTCCGGCCACCAACCCTGGTCGAGCGGACCAAACTGGAAATAGTCTTTGTTGTTGAGTTGCAGGCGTGTAATACCATTCTTGTCTTTATGAGTTGAGAATTTGCGGAGAGCGGTGTAACTCTTCACTTGGTCTACAGCTTTGCCGTCTTTATAAAGAGTGACTTCCATATTATAAAGTGAAGGAGACTCGGGTGTCCATAATTTAACGTCTTCCGGCATTGTTAATTCTACCGGTACGCCATTGAGCGCTGCTCCTTTGGCTACGAGGTTTTTGCCGTCGAATACTTTCACTTCCACTTTGTCTGGAGAGCATACGTTGGTGGCTACTTCCACTTTGACAGTCTTCTTGTCGATATCCGGAGTTGTTTTCAGTTGGGCGATATGCTGGGCAGCTACCGGTTCCAGCCATACAGTCTGCCAGATACCTGTGACTGGTGTATACCAGATACCTTCCGGTCTTTCTACTTGTTTTCCTCTCGGCTGTTCGCCACGGTCAGAGGGGTCCCACACTTTCACAACCAGCTGGTTATTGCCTTTATTCAATGCGGAAGTAATATCAAAGTAGAATGGAGTGAAGCCTCCTGTATGTTGTCCTACTTTTACGTCATTTACCCATACATCGGCTTTCCAGTCCACAGCTCCGAAGTGCAGTAATATTTGTTTGCCTTTCCATGCTGACGGTACATCAAAAGTACGCTGATACCATAATTCCTGATGCTCGTTAATGGTTTTACCTACTCCTGACAGGGAAGATTCGACTGCAAAAGGTACTAAAATCTCTCCTTGGTAATTGTTTGGTGCCGGTTCTCCTTTTTTAGTAATCGCATAATTCCAGCTACCATTCAGATTCTTCCAATCCTGGCGTTCCATAATGGGGCGTGGGTATTCCGGTAATACGTTTTTAGGATTCAACTGCTCACCCCACGGAGTCTTTATCTTATCACCGGCGGGCTTCCATTGAGCGAATGTCGGGCTACAAAGAGCCAATGCGAATAGCACTGCTAGAAAATTCTTTTTCATGGTAATTATCTTTATATGTATTAAATAGAAGAATTAATATTCATAAAAGGAATATTGCAAAGAAAAGCCAATCAGAGAAGAATAAAGGAAATTTGCTGTTCAATAAATGATAAATGCTCGTCATTTTATAGTGAATGACAGTTTTTTATGCGATAATGGTTATTTTTTGTCCTTAATTGAATAATAAGTAGCTTATATTACCGGAGATAATTATGACTTTTGGAGGGAGAACAATCGTATGTTTCCGCGGATAGTCGTAAATAAACTGAAAAACAACTATAATAAACTTTATCAATGAGAATCCTTTTTTTATTAGTAGTATTGTCGGTTACTTCTGCCCTACAGTCGCAGGTAGTCATTAAAGAGAATGCTATTCAGAGTAAGTATGCTTTCCCCTTGGTTACTTCGAAAGCGAAAGCTGTAGTAGTTTATGATACTGATGACTATTTGGTGGTACGTAAGACTGCGGAGCTTTTTGTTTCGGACGTCGAATCAGTGACCGGACAACAATTACGGTTGACGGACAAACTGAAAGGCGACAAAGAGATTATTATTGTGGGTACAGTTGAGAAAAATCGGCTGATCCGCCAGTTAGCTGAGAAGGGCAAGCTAGATATCTCTTCTTTGGAAGGGGCATGGGAACGATTTCTGATTCAGACGGTTTCCCGTCCATTCCCCGGAGTCAGCAAAGCGCTGGTAGTAGCGGGGAGCGACAGGCGGGGAGCTGCGTACGGACTTTTTTCGCTTTCGGAAATGATGGGAGTGTCTCCTTGGTACTGGTGGGCTGATGTTCCGGTGAAGAAACATAAGACGCTTTATGTCGATGCCCCCGCCACTTTGTCCAAGACTCCTTCGGTGAAGTACAGGGGGATTTTCTTAAATGACGAAGACTGGGGACTGAAACCTTGGGCTGCCAAGACATTCGAGAAAGAAAGAGGAAATATCGGCCCTCGTACCTATGCCAAAATATGCGAGCTGTTGCTGCGACTGAAAGCTAATCATCTGGCACCGGCCATGCACCCCGTTTCTACCGCATTTTATAAGATACCGGAAAATAAACTGGTAGCTGATACCTTTGCCATTGTTATGGGGTCCAGTCACTGCGAACCGTTATTGCTGAACACTGCCAGCGAATGGGACAGCAAGACGATGGGACCATGGGATTATAACAAGAACAAAGATAAGATCAACGAGGTATTGAGTAATCGTGTGAAGGAAAACTGTGCGTATGAAAATGTATATACGCTGGCTTTAAGAGGCTTGCATGATGCAGCTATGGGTGGCGGAGATGTGCCGATGCGGGAAAAGGTTAAGATGCTGGAAAGTGCACTGAATGCTCAGAGAGAGATCATTGCCCGGCATATTGACAAACCTGTTGAAACAATTCCACAAGCATTTACGCCTTATAAGGAAGTGCTGGAAATCTATTCGAACGGACTGGAATTGCCGGATGATGTTACAATTATCTGGGCGGATGATAATTTCGGTTATATGAAACGTCTGAGTGGTCCGCAGGAGCAAAAGCGCTCCGGACGTGCAGGCGTTTACTATCATATATCTTATTTGGGTGTTCCTCATAGCTATTTGTGGTATAGTACTACCCCTCCGGCATTGATGTATGAAGAACTTCGTAAGGCGTATGATACCACTGCCGATCGTGTCTGGCTGGCGAATTGCGGAGACTTGAAAGGGGCTGAAACACAAATCTCCCTTTTCCTTGATATGGCTTATGATATAGACAGCTTCAATGCGGATAATGTCGCCACTTATCCGGCACGTTGGCTGGCAAAGATGTTTGGTGAGGAGTACTACGATACATTGGAAGATATAACTTGTTCTCATATAAATTTGGCTTTTTCCAGAAAGCCGGAGTACATGGGCTGGGGATATTGGAATAACTATTGGGGAGGCGGAGAGAAACGTACGGATACGGAGTTCTCTTTTGCTAACTATAATGAAGCGGAAAGACGCTTGACTGAGTATAGCCGTATTGGGAAAAAAACGGAGGATTTGTTAGCTTCATTGGACGAAAAGAGTAAACCGGCTTTCTATCAATTATTATACTATCCGGTGAAAGGGGCCGAACTGATGAATCATATGACCATCAAAGGACAGTTTTACCGTCAGTATGTCCGTCAGCAACGTGCTGCCGCCAATCGGCTTAAGGCTCAGGTGAAGTGCTATCATGATAGTCTCGAAATCATAACCGATGGATACAACTCTCTGCTGGATGGAAAATGGAAGCACATGATGTCTTTAAAACAGAACTATGATGGTACGAGTTCCTATTTCATGATCCCATTGATGGAAGAGGAATACACACCTGTTGGCTTTCCTAAGCTGGGGCTTCAGGCAGAAAGCGAAAATTTGGATAAAGGAGGAATGAGTTTTCATACATTGCCCGCCTACAGCACTTATTCACGTAAAAGTCATTGGATAGATATATATAATCAGGGGACCGGAGAGCTAAGCTGGAGTATCACGCCTTCGGAAGACTGGATACTGATCTCTCAGAAAAGTGGTAAGACGTCTGCGGAAAACCGTATCTATATTTCTGTTGACTGGGATAAGGTGCCGGCAGGAGAAAAGGTGAAAGGACAAATTGATGTAACTTCCGGCAGTCAGAAGGAGAGTGTACTGGTTTCAGTATTCAATCCGGAGTCTCCTGCACGTACAGAAGTACAAGGATTGTATGTAGAGGAGAATGGTTACATTTCTATTCCGGCAGCCGACTTCCACCGGAAGTTTGAGAGTAATGATATTCGGATGAGTATCCTTCCGGGACTTGGTTTTGAGGGTCGCTCTTTGCAGTTGGGGAATCCGACAGCTCCCTTGCAAATGTATCGTGCAGGTGATGTCCCCAGGGTGGAATATGATTTCTATACATTTAATGCCGGGATTTATGATGTATATACGTATGTTTTGCCGACATTTCCTTTGCATGCTGAGCGGGACTACAAATTGCCGGAACATACTAACTCGGATACAAAGTATAGTGTCCGTATAGATGATGGTTCCATTTCTACTCCTTCCACTTCGGCTATCGAATATTCTCAAATCTGGTATGATAGCGTATTGAAGAATTGCAGAGTGAATAAGTCCACTTTATATGTAAAGAAGCCCGGTAAGCACACTTTGCAGATACGCTGTGGTGATCCGGGCATCGTTATTCAAAAGATTGTCATTGACTTGGGAGGAATGAAGCGTTCTTATCTCGGCCCTCAGAGTACAATCTGTAATTAGTTCTGTTTTTTATGAATAGGGGAACCGGATGGCCTTGCCATTGGTTCCTCTTCTTTTTGAGGAGTTCCCAGCACGGGCATTCCGTCTTTGTCCCAGTCTATCTTCTGTAAACGGGGAGAACGGGAATCGGATGCGCCAGGAGCGTCATTCGGTATCTGGCGGGCATGATATAGCATATACCATTCTTTCCCATCCGGAGACGGAGTGAAAGATATTCCGCCGGGACCGTATACATTGTTTTCAGGGTCTTGTTGTAGTACCGGAACCGGAGACTTCTTCCAGGAAGCCGGATTGAGTAAGTTAGCTTTTGCGTCTGCAGTCAGTAATCCGACACAATAATAAGGAGTCCAGCTACCACTGGCTGAATAGAAGATGCATGCTTTGTCTTTATTCTTTGATTCAAAATATTGGGGTGCTTCGTTTACATGTATCGGATAGGCTGTTTTGCTGCCATCCGGATTTACCCATTGGCATTCCCATTCATATTCAGGTTTGGAGATGAGAATCCTGTCAGAAGACAGTGTCCATGGATTCTCCATAGTAGCGATGTAGATACATTGGGTTTCACTGTCTATCCTTCGTTTTTGCCAGCCGCACCATATCATATAGCGTTGGCCATCATGTTCAAAGGTGCTGGCATGGATTGCCCAGTTGTTGTCTTTATCTGTCTGTATGCGTCCTTTCATCACAAATGTTCCTTCCATGGGGTTGGCGGCTTCATTCTCGACAACATAAATCTGGTGATTATCCATATTGCCGTCGTCTGCGGCAAAGTAAATATACCATTTGTTATTTATACGATGAATTTCGGGTGCCCACAGATGATAGGAGTTGCTGGGGTCGGTGGGTATCCATACATCTTTTTGAGTAGCATGTGAGAGGTCTGTTATATCATCGGTTTCCCAAAGTATGACTCTGTTTTCTGAGCCCTGTGTATAATAATATTTGCCTTCATGAAAAATAGCCCATGGCTCTGCTCCACGTTCAAGTAACGGGTTCGTATAGGTATTTCCTGCGGCTACAGTTTCTTTCTCTGTTGTAGCCTTCTTATGCTGGCAAGAGACACCGATTAATAAGATAATGGATAATAAAAACAATCTGCTTCTCATGGTACTTCTCATTTGATAATGACAATGCAAAGTAAGCATAAAATATTGATAAATCATGCAAATGGAAGTAGAATGGTCAGTTTTTGTTGTTAAATGAACTGTAATTTCTGAAACTTTTCTTTGTTTTTTCTCATCTTTGCGAAGTGAACTTTTAAATAAATAATATATGAAACTTAGACATCTTTTTCTTTTCTGTGTAATTTGCTGTTCTGTATCTATATCTGCCCAAAACAAAAGTAAGCTTCCGAAAACGAGTGGTAATCCTATTTTCCCTGGTTGGTATGCCGATCCGGAAGGGATTGTGTTTGGAGATGAATACTGGATTTATCCTACCTATTCTGCCGCTTATGATGATCAGATATTCATGGATGCTTTCTCATCAAAAGATTTGGTAAATTGGACCAAGCATCCGAAAGTACTTTCCAAAGAAAATATCAGCTGGCTCAGACGTGCATTGTGGGCCCCGGCAGTAATCCATGCTAATGATAAATATTATTTCTTCTTCGGAGCCAATGATATCCAAAATAATAATGAGTTAGGCGGAATTGGAGTTGCTGTAGCAGACAATCCTGCAGGACCTTTTAAAGATGCGTTGGGAAAACCGTTGATTGATAAGATTGTAAATGGTGCTCAGCCGATTGATCAGTTTGTATTTAAGGATGATGATGGACAATATTATATGTATTATGGTGGTTGGGGACATTGTAATATGGTGAAGATGGCACCGGATTTATTGAGTATTGTACCTTTTGAGGATGGTACTATCTATAAGGAAGTGACTCCCCAAAATTATGTGGAAGGGCCGTTTATGCTGAAACATAATGGAAAATATTATTTTATGTGGTCGGAAGGTGGCTGGGGAGGTCCGGATTATAGTGTAGCCTATGCCATTGCGGATTCACCGTTCGGTCCGTTTGAAAGAGTCGGAAAAATTCTGCAGCAAGATACTAATATAGCAACCGGTGCTGGTCATCATTCGGTAGTTAAAGGTCCCGGATCAGATGAATGGTATATCATTTATCACCGTCGTCCGTTGGGCGAAACTGCAGCGAACAGCCGTGCAACTTGTATAGACCGTATGTATTTTAATAAAGACGGAAAAATAGAGCCTGTCCGTATGACTTTTGAAGGAGTAGGAGCTAGCCCTTTGGCAACCCCTGTTCGCGCTAAAACATATGCTAATCCTGTAATAAACTTTAGTTTGCCCGATCCTACTATTATAAAAGGAGACGATGAATATTACTATCTATACGCAACTGAAAGTATTAAAAATGTACCTATTCATCGATCAAGAGACTTGGTAAACTGGTATTATGTAGGTACTGCTTTTACAGATGCTACCCGTCCAAACTTCGAACCTAAAGGGAGAATATGGGCACCGGATATTAATAAAATCGGTGATAAATACGTAATGTATTATTCTATGTCCACTTGGGGAGGTGAGTGGACATGTGGTATTGGTATTGCTACTGCTGATAAGCCGGAAGGACCATTTACTGATTTGGGTAAGTTATTCCGGAGCAATGAAATCAATATACAGAATTGCATTGATCCTTTTTATATTGAAGATAATGGAAAGAAATACCTTTTTTGGGGGAGCTTCCACGGAATATATGGTACGGAACTGACAGAAGATGGTCTCTCTTTGAAGAAAGGTGCTCCAATAGAGCAAATAGCCGGTACTGCTTATGAAGGTACGTATATTCATAAACGGGGTGGCTATTATTATTTGTTTGCTTCCATCGGTCGTTGCTGTGAAGGCTTGAAGAGCACATATACTACAGTCGTGGGGCGTTCGAAAAATCTGTTCGGCCCTTATGTTGACAAGAAAGGGCGTTCAATGTCGGATAATCATCATGAGATATTGATTCAGAAGAATAAAGCATTTGTCGGTCCGGGGCATAATTCAGAACTGGTGACAGATAAGAAAGGAAACGATTGGATGTTCTATCATGCGGTAAGTGTTGCTAATCCCGAGGGTCGTGTATTGATGATGGATCGTGTACGGTGGAAAGGTGGCTGGCCATTTGTGAAAGGCGCTGAACCTTCTTTGGAGGCTGTCGCTCCAAAATTCTGATCAGAATGATAATCTAAAATATACGGAGATATTGTATATAAATTCCCCTTATCCGGTACACCGGGTAAGGGGAATTTATATATATACGCTGTTATCTGATACTTTAAAAGGGCGTTTTGGTCTGTATTTGTTCTTTATTGAATAGAGATTATCGTTCTTTTTCGTCTATTTCTGCAATCTTTGTAACAGGAAAAATATTAAAACTTATCAACTATCATGAAAAGCAAAATTCTTTTGGCGGTAGCTTTACTGCTGGCGATATCAACTACTACTGTATGGGCGGCTGATAGCTCAGAAAAAACGAACCAGAAGACAGGGTCTTACACCAATGAAGATGTATGGGCGGCATACGAAGGATTTAATAATACGCTGCTCGACCCGGATAAATATATCTATAAGACAACTTCATCCTATGAACAGGCGGTAGACCGTGGTCATGGCGCAGCGGCTATCTGGTGCCAGCCTATTTACTGGGATATGTCAATGAACGCCTATAAACTGGCGAAGGCTCAGAAAGATAAAAAGAAAAGAGCCTATTACAAAGAGCTCTGCGAAAAGATATTCGCTGGAAATAAAGCCCAATATTGTCACTTTGATTTCGATAATAATAATGAAAATACCGGATGGTTTATCTATGATGATATCATGTGGTGGACGATCTCTTTGGCACGTGCATACGAACTGTTTGGTGTGGATGAATATCTGAAACTGTCTGAAGAGAGCTTCAGCCGTGTATGGTACGGTTCTAAAAAAGTAGGCGATACAGGATCATATGACAAAGAGAACGGAGGGATGTTCTGGCAATGGCAGCCGATCCATAATCCCAAGCCGAACAGACCGGGGGACGGAAAGATGGCTTGTATCAATTTCCCTACCGTGGTAGCAGCACTTACACTGTACAATAATGTTCCGAAGAAGAGAAAAGAATCAACCGAAGAATCACCCAAGTATCAGACAAGAGAACAGTATTTGGCTAAAGGTAAAGAAATTTATGAATGGGGAGTAGAAAACCTGTTGGACAAGAAGACGGGACGGATAGCTGATAGTCGTCATGGCAATGGTAATCCAGCCTGGAAAGCGCATGTATATAATCAAGCTACCTTTATCGGTGCTTCCGTATTGCTTTACAAGGCGACTAAAGAAAAAAGCTACCTGGATAATGCAATCCTTGCAGCAGACTATACAGTCAATGAAATGTCTGCGAAGCATAACCTGCTGCCCTTTGAAAGAGGAATCGAGCAAGGTATCTATACGGCTATTTTTGCAGAATACATAGCTATGCTGGTATACGACTGCGGACAAACACAATATATCCCGTTCCTGAAACGTAATATCGAATCCGGTTGGGCAAACAGGGATAAGACACGTAATGTATGTGGCGGAGAATATGAGAAAGCATTACCGGCCGGTACTGAGATAGACAGCTACTCGGCTTCCGGTATACCGGCATTGATGCTTCTGTTTCCGGCAGAAAAATAATCCGAAGAGAAACGGGGCAACGACCAGATATAAAAATGAAAATACACCTGAATATCATGAACAATAAACATTTACTGATTGCTCTCGGCTTGCTTTTTGCCTGCAATCATGCTACTTATGCGCAAAAAGGAAAAAGCAAAGAAGCAAAGACCACGTTTCAGACTTCTGAACCCTGGAAACCCGAAACAGACGTACGTGCTGATGCCACGATGGTATATGGTACACTGGATAAGCCCGGAGTAACTTTTGAACAACGCATTCAGTCATGGAGAGACAAAGGTTATCTGACGGAATTTATGACCGGAGTTGCCTGGGGAGACTACAAGGACTACTTTCTGGGGAAATGGGATGGAGTAGACGGGCATCTGAAAGAAGGACAGCGCGACCGTAATGGAAATGAAATAGCTCATGGTCATCTGATCCCTTATATCGTACCTACCGAAAGTTTTATCCGCTATATGCAGGAAACACAGATCAAACGGGTGATTGACGCTGGGATAACATCCATATATCTGGAAGAACCGGAGTTCTGGATGCGTGGCGGATATAGCGAAGCTTTTAAATCCGAATGGCAGAAATATTATAATTTCCCCTGGAGAGCTCAGCACGAATCTCCCGAAAACACATACCTTTCCAACAAACTGAAATATCATCTGTACTATAATGCGCTGGATAAGATATTCACTTATGCCAAAGAATACGGAAAATCGAAAGGACTGGATATCAAATGTTATGTGCCGACGCATTCTTTGATTAATTATACTTCCTGGCAGATTGTAAGTCCGGAAGCCAGCCTGGCTTCATTGGATTGTGTAGACGGCTACATTGCCCAGGTATGGACAGGGACTGCCCGCGAACCGAATTTCTATAACGGCGTGCAGAAAGAACGTGTATTCGAGAATGCGTTTCTGGAATACGGGTGTATGAAGTCGATGACTGCACCGCTGAACCGGAAAATGTATTTCCTGACAGACCCGATCGAAGACCGTGCGAAAGACTGGCTGGACTATAAAATCAATTATCAGGCCACTTTTGCAGCACAATTGATGTATCCTATGGTAGATACCTACGAAGTAATGCCCTGGCCGGACCGTATCTATCAGGGACTGTACCGGATAGCGGGAACGGATCAGAAAGAACGCATTCCCCGCTCTTATTCCACCCAGATGCAGACAATGGTTAATACACTGAATGATATCCGTACTTCCGATAAAAAGATTACAGGTACACAGGGCATCGGTGTACTGATGGCAAACTCACTGATGTTTCAACGTTTTCCGAATCATAACGGTTACGATGATCCGCAATTTTCCAGTTTCTACGGACAAACTTTGCCTCTGTTGAAGCGTGGTATTCCGGTAGAGCTGGTACACATGGAAAATACCCCTTTCAAAGAAACATTCAAAGGACTCCACATACTTGTCATGTCTTATTCAAACATGAAACCGATGAAACCGGAATATCACAACTATTTGGCTGATTGGGTGAAGAAGGGCGGAATACTTATCTATTGTGGAGAAGATATCGACCCTTATCAAACGGTACTGGAATGGTGGAATACAGATGGAAATGAATATAAAGCGCCTTCGGAACACCTGTTCGAGAAGATGAATCTATCCCGTAATCCGGGTGAAGGAACTTACCGCTATGGTAAAGGAACGGTGATTGTGATGCGTGAAGACCCCAAACATTTTGTTTTGAAAGCCGGAAACGATCAGAAATATTTTGAAACGATCGCATCCGCTTATCAGAAAAAGATTGGCAAAGAGATAGAAACCAAGAACAGCTTCATTGTAGAACGTGGTCCATATACCATTGCTGCTGTCATGGACGAAAGCGTTTCCAAAGAGCCACTGACGTTATCCGGATTATATATCGACCTGTTCGACAAAGACCTGCCGGTACTGACTTCCAAACAAATCCAACCGGGTGAACAGGGGTATCTTTATGATCTGAATAAAGTATCCGGTAAAATAAAAGCCAAAGTGCTCTGCGGAGCTTCTCGTATCTATGATGAGAAAGTCAGCAAACAAAGTTACTCTTTTGTAGCCAAAAGCCCGATAAATACAATCAATGTATCAAGGGTCCTCTTGCCTCGTAAACCAGAGAAAATACGTGTGAATGGAAAAGAGGAACAACCGGAATGGGATGAATCATCAAAAACTCTTCTGTTGAGTTTCGAGAACGATCCTGCCGGTGTGAATGTGTCAATAGAATGGTAAATAGATTAAATAAAACAGGTAATTAAATTATGAAACAACAACTGATGACGCTGTTGCTGGGAGCAGCCTCTGTATTTTGTAGCTGTGAGACCCAGCTGGAACAGCATGTGAAGAGCGAGTTGCGTGCTCCGGCTTATCCGCTGGTGAGCATAGACCCGTATACCAGTGCATGGTCTTTCACGGACAACTTATACGACGGTTCGGTCAAACATTGGAGCGGTAAAGATTTCCCTTTAATCGGTGTAGCTAAAGTCGACGGACAGACTTACCGCTTTATGGGAACGGAGGAACTGGAATTGAGACCTCTGGTGAAAACTTCGGAACAAGGTAACTGGACAGGAAAATATACAATTCAGCAACCTGCCGACGGATGGCAGAATGTCGGCTTCAATGATGCTGCCTGGAAAGAAGGTGAAGGTGCCTTCGGAACCATGGAGAACGAACATGTAGCCAAGACCCAGTGGGGTGAAGAATTTATCTGGGTACGCCGTGTTGCTGATATTCAGGAAGACCTGACAGGTAAGAATGTATATCTGGAATATTCTCATGATGATGATGTGATTATCTATATCAACGGAATAAAGGTTGTAGACACAGGAAACGCTTGTAAGAAGCACGTACAGGTGAAGTTATCGGAAGAAGTGGTAGCGTCCCTGAAAAAGGGAGAAAACCTGATTGCCGCTTATTGTCACAACCGTGGAGCGAATGGCTTGCTGGATTTTGGTTTGCTGGTAGAATTGGATAATAACCGTTACTTCAATCAGACTGCACAGCAGACTTCTGCCGATGTTCAACCTATGCAGACTTATTATAACTTCACTTGTGGTCCGGTAGACTTGAATTTGACATTTACCGCGCCCCTGTTTATGGACAATCTGGACTTGATGGCACGCCCTGTCAACTATATTTCTTATGAAGTCATTTCTAACGACGGACAGGCGCACCAAGTTGAACTCTATTTTGAAGCTGCTCCTCAATGGGCACTCGATCTGCCTCATCAGGAATCCGTAGCCGACAGCTTTACTGACGGTGATCTGTTGTTCCTGCGTACCGGCAGCCGTAATCAGGACATCCTGAAAAAGAAAGGTGACGATGTGCGTATTGACTGGGGACACTTCTACCTGGCTGCTGAAAAAGAGAACAGCACTTATGCTATCGGTGACGGAAAGAAACTTCGCCAAAGCTTTACAGAGAACAAACTGGAAGCTCCTACCACCAATGGTTATGACAAACTAGCTTTAGTACGCTCACTGGGTGAAACAAAGAAAGCGAACGGACACCTGCTGATCGGTTACGATGATATTTACTCTATCCAGTACTTTGGTGAAAACCTCCGTCCTTACTGGAATCGTACAGGCAGTGAAACAATCGTATCACAATTCCAGAAAGCAGAACAGGAATATAAGACTCAAATGAAAAATTGTGCAGCTTTCGATAAGAAACTGATGGCGGAGGCTGAAGCGGCCGGCGGACGCAAGTATGCCGAACTTTGCGCTCTGGCTTATCGTCAGGCATTAGCTGCCCATAAACTGGTACAAGCTCCGAATGGTGACCTGGTATTCCTTTCCAAAGAAAATTTCAGTAATGGTTCCATCGGAACAGTCGATCTGACTTATCCGGGAGCTCCGTTGCTTCTGCTTTACAATCCGGAACTGGTCAAAGCTACCATGAACCATATCTTCTATTATAGTGAAAGCGGAAAATGGACCAAACCGTTTGCTGCTCACGACGTAGGTACATATCCGCTGGCTAACGGCCAGACTTACGGAGGCGATATGCCAATCGAAGAATCCGGCAATATGGTAGTCCTTGCTGCAGCGATTGCTGCTGTAGAAGGAAATGCCGACTACGCACAAAAGCATTGGGAAACTCTGACAACCTGGACGGATTATCTGGTTGAGTACGGTCTTGACCCGGAGAACCAACTTTGTACGGATGACTTTGCCGGACACTTTGCGCACAATGCCAATCTTTCTATCAAGGCTATCATGGGTATTGCTTCTTACGGCTACATGGCAGATATGCTGGGCAAAAAAGACATTGCTGAAAAGTACACGAAGAAGGCGAAAGAAATGGCTGCCGAATGGGTGAAGATGGCGGATGACGGCGACCACTACCGTCTGACATTCGACAAGCCGGGAACCTGGAGCCAGAAGTATAATCTGGTATGGGACAAATTGCTGAAACTGCAGATTTTCCCGGAAAAAGTTGCTGAGACAGAAATTGCTTATTATCTTACGAAGCAAAATAAATACGGCCTTCCGCTGGATAACCGTGAAACTTATACCAAGACTGACTGGATCATGTGGACAGCTACCATGGCACAGGACAAAGCTACTTTCGAGAAGTTTATTGAACCGGTATATCTTTTTATGGATGAAACGACTACCCGCGTTCCGATGTCCGACTGGGTATTTACGGACAATCCGATTCAGAGAGGTTTCCAGGCGCGTTCCGTAGTTGGCGGCTATTTTATAAAGATGCTTGAAGAAAAACTAACTAAATAAAACAAGAACACCATGAAAAAACTCGCTCTATTAGCTTTTACTTTATTTAGTGCGTGGAATATGGATGCTAAAACGATTACCGGACCAGTGGACTATGTCAGTCCGCTGGTAGGTACTCAGTCCAAGCACGCCTTATCTACCGGAAACACTTATCCCGCTATCGCCCTTCCCTGGGGAATGAACTTTTGGGTTCCCCAGACCGGAAAAATGGGGGATGGCTGGGCATATACCTATGATGCCGATAAAATCAGAGGTTTTAAACAAACCCACCAGCCCAGCCCCTGGATCAATGATTACGGTCAGTTTTCCATCATGCCGATTACCGGTAAAGCCGTTTTCGATCAGGATCAGCGTGCCAGCTGGTTCTCGCATAAAGCAGAAACGGCTACTCCTTACTATTACAAAGTATACCTTGCCGACCATGATGTAGTAACCGAGATTGCTCCGACAGAAAGAGCGGCAGCATTCCGCTTCACTTTCCCTGAGAACGATCACTCTTATGTAGTTGTAGATGCTTTCGACAACGGTTCGTTTGTGAAAGTCATCCCTTCGGAAAACAAGATTATCGGTTATACGACCAAGAACAGCGGCGGTGTTCCTGCAAACTTCAAGAATTACTTCGTACTGGAGTTTGACAAGCCTTTTACTTATACGGCAGCTGTTGCCAATGGTAACATCGATACCAATAAACTGGAAGCCAACGATAAGCATGCCGGCGCATTGATCGGCTTTAAAACCCGTAAAGGCGAACAGGTAAATGTACGTGTAGCTTCTTCTTTCATCAGCCCCGAACAGGCGGAACTGAACTTGAAAGAGTTGGGCAAAGATAACATAGACCAGATTGCGGCAAAAGGCCGTAAGGTATGGAACGACGTTTTGGGACGTATCGAAGTGGAAGATGATGATATCGACCATTTGCGTACTTTCTACTCCTGCCTGTATCGTTCGGTACTTTTCCCCAGAAGTTTCTACGAAATAGACGCGAAAGGAGATATCGTTCACTACAGTCCTTATAATGGTGAAGTACTTCCCGGCTATATGTTTACCGATACCGGTTTCTGGGATACGTTCCGTTGTCTTTTCCCTTTTCTGAACCTGATGTATCCGTCTATGAACATGAAGATGCAGGAAGGATTGGTAAATACCTACAAAGAAAGCGGCTTCCTGCCGGAATGGGCAAGCCCGGGACACAGAGGCTGTATGGTTGGCAACAACTCGGCTTCGGTAGTTGCAGATGCTTACCTGAAAGGTCTGAAAGGATATGATATCGAAACCCTTTGGGAAGCTGTAAAGCACGGAGCTAATGCGGTACATCCGCAGGTTTCTTCTACCGGACGTCTGGGCTATGACTACTACAATAAGCTCGGTTATGTTCCTTACAACGTAGGCATCAATGAAAATGCAGCCCGCACACTGGAGTATGCTTATAATGACTGGTGTATCTATCAGCTGGGTAAGGCCTTGAACAAGCCTAAAAAGGAAATTGAGATCTTTGCAAAGAGAGCCATGAACTATAAGAATCTGTATGATCCCGAACATAAACTGATGCGCGGCAAGAATGAGGATGGCAAATTCCAGTCTCCGTTCAACCCGTTGAAGTGGGGAGACGCTTTCACCGAAGGAAACAGCTGGCATTATACCTGGTCCGTATTCCATGATCCTCAGGGATTGATCGACCTGATGGGCGGAAAGGACGGCTTCAACCAGATGATGGACTCTGTATTTATCCTGCCTCCTGTCTTTGACGACAGTTATTATGGCGGTGTCATCCACGAAATCCGTGAGATGCAGATTATGAATATGGGTAACTATGCACACGGTAACCAGCCTATCCAGCATATGCTGTATATGTACAACTACTCCGGTCAGCCGTGGAAAGCGCAGCACTGGATTCGTGAAGTGATGGATAAGCTTTATACTCCTGCTCCCGACGGTTATTGTGGTGATGAGGACAACGGCCAGACTTCTGCGTGGTATGTGTTCTCTGCCATGGGCTTCTATCCGGTATGTCCGGGTACGGATGAGTATATTCTCGGTACTCCTTACTTCAAACAGATGAAGCTGCATCTTGAAAATGGAAAGACAGTAACCATCTCCGCTCCAAATAACGGAGACGACAAACGTTATATCTCTTCCATGACCTTGAACGGCAAAGACCATACAAAGAACTACGTGACTCACGAGGACCTTATGAACGGTGCTTCCATCACTTTCAAGATGGATTCCAAACCCAATGAGCAGCGTGGTACCAAAGAAACCGATTTCCCTTATTCTTTCTCCAACGAATTTAAAAAGAAAAAGTAATTTATGAAGAAGCAAGTAAAATATATCAGTGCGGGTATGCTGGCAGGCATGCTCCTTTGTGGCGGTCAGATGCAGGCTGCAAATACGATGTCCGGAATGCATGTATGTGTGACGGACGCTATTCAGAAAGACAATCGTCCGGAAGTTTCCAAACGTCTTTTCCGTTCGAATGCGGTAGAAAAGGAAATCATCCGTGTGCAGAAACTTCTGAAAAACGAGAAACTGGCATGGATGTTCGCAAACTGTTTCCCCAATACCATCGACACTACCGTACACTTCCGCAAAGGCGCGGATGGCAAACCGGACACATTCGTTTATACGGGCGACATTCACGCAATGTGGCTTCGTGACTCGGGTGCGCAGGTATGGCCGTATGTGCAGTTGGCAAACTCCGATCCCGAACTGAAAGAGATGCTGGCAGGTGTTATCCTCCGCCAGTTCAAATGTATCAATATCGATCCGTATGCAAACGCATTTAATGACGGTGCCGTTGAAGACAATCACTGGATGAGTGACCTGACCGATATGAAGCCGGAACTGCACGAGCGTAAATGGGAAATCGATTCACTTTGCTACCCGCTGCGTCTGGCTTATCACTACTGGAAAACAACCGGAGATGCCAGCATTTTCTCAGAAGAATGGATTCAGGCTATCACCAATGTGCTGAAAACATTCAAGGAACAACAGCGCAAAGACGGAGTTGGCCCGTATAAATTCCAGCGTAAGACAGAACGTGCATTGGATACATTGAATAATGACGGACTCGGAGCACCTGTGAAACCGGTTGGTCTGATCGTCTCCTGCTTCCGTCCTTCGGATGATGCGACGACTCTTCAATATCTGGTACCTTCCAATTTCTTCGCCGTATCTTCTTTGCGTAAGGCAGCTGAGATTTTGGAAGCGGTAAACAAGAAAACAGCTTTGGCTAAGGAATGTAAAGACCTGGCAAAGGAAGTAGAGACAGCATTGAAGAAATATGCGGTATACAACCACCCGAAATATGGTAAAATCTATGCATTTGAGGTAGACGGCTTCGGAAATCACTTCCTGATGGATGATGCCAATGTACCGAGCCTGCTTGCCATGCCTTATCTGGGTGATGTAGATGTAAACGATCCTATCTATCAGAATACCCGTAAATTCGTGTGGAGCGAAGACAATCCTTACTTCTTCAAAGGCAAGGCAGGCGAAGGTATCGGCGGACCGCATATCGGTTATGATATGGTGTGGCCGATGAGTATCATGATGAAAGCCTTCACCAGCAAGGATGATGCGGAAATCAAAACCTGTATCAAAATGCTGATGGATACCGATGCCGGAACAGGCTTTATGCATGAATCTTTCCACAAAGACGATCCGAAGAACTTCACCCGTGCCTGGTTTGCCTGGCAGAATACGCTTTTCGGAGAACTGATTCTTAAGTTGGTCAACGAAGGCAAAGTAGATTTATTGAATAGTATCAATTAATAGAATACCATGAAAAAGTTATGTGTATGGGCAGTTGCCGCCCTCTTAATGGCAGCTTGTACACCGAAAGCCGAGAAAACAACGGATTCCGGTTTATTGCAAAGTAACTTCCAGATGGAAGTGGATGGAAAGAAAACAGATTTGTATACCTTGCGCAACAAGAACAAGATGGAAGTTTGTGTAACGAACTTCGGTGGTCGTATCGTTTCAGTGATGGTACCCGACAAGGACGGACAGATGCGTGATGTAGTGCTCGGCTTCGATTCGATTCAGGATTATGTCAGCAAGCCTTCGGACTTCGGAGCAAGCATCGGCCGTTATGCTAACCGTATCAACCAAGGTCGATTTACTTTGGACGGTACTGAGTATCAGTTGCCTCAGAATAATTACGGTCACTGCCTGCATGGCGGTCCGCAAGGATTCCAGTACCGTGTGTTTGATGCCGTTCAGCCAAATCCGCAAGAACTGGAATTGACTTACATGGCAGAAGATGGCGAAGAAGGTTTCCCGGGAAATATCACTTGTAAAGTGTTGATGAAGCTGACAGACGATAATGCGATCGATATCCGTTACGAAGCGGAAACTGACAAGCCGACCATTGTGAATATGACCAACCACTCTTACTTCAATCTTGACGGAGACGCAGCCCGTAATGAGGCGCATCTGCTGACAATTGATGCTGACTATTATACTCCGGTAGACAGTACCTTCATGACTACAGGCGAGATCGCTCCGGTTGAAGGAACTCCGATGGACTTCCGCACTCCGACTCCGGTAGGCGCACGTATCAATGACTACGATTTCGTACAGTTGAAGAATGGTAACGGTTACGATCATAACTGGGTATTGAATACCAAGGGCGACATTACCCGTAAGTGTGCTACTCTCGAATCACCGCTGACTGGTATCGTACTCGATGTATATACTAACGAACCGGGTATTCAGGTATATGCAGGAAACTTCCTGGATGGTTCGTTGACCGGAAAGAAAGGTATCACTTACAACCAGCGTGCTTCCGTATGTCTCGAAACTCAGAAGTATCCCGATACTCCGAACAAACCGGAATGGCCTTCGGCAGTACTTCGTCCGGGCGAGAAATATATGAGTCAGTGTATCTTTAAGTTCTCTGTAAACAAGAATTAAAGATAAGTATATTATATCATTAGTTTATCCTATCCTGTCATTCAGAGCGTAGCGAAGAGTGACAGGATGATACTATTTTAGAAGCATGAAAAACAACCGAAGCAGATGGTATGCCCTTCTTTTAGTCGTGTTATCTATCATGACACCGTCAGTTGCACAAAATACAAAGTATGTCAACTTGTTTATCGGTACTTCCGGTGATAACGGACAGGTAGCTCCGGGCGCTGCCGCTCCTTTCGGAATGGTTTGTGTGTGTCCGGATAATGATCCGCGTAGCCATGCCGGTTATGATTATGCAGTGACGAAAGTCTCCGGTATCTCTGTCAACCGCCTCTCCGGAGTGGGATGTAGTGGCGGAGGAGGAAACCTGCGCATTCGTCCGGTAGCTCCTTCACAGGAATTGCATATTAAAAAGTCCCGCGAGAAAGCAACTCCCGGATATTACTCGACAGCTTTTACCAATGGTATCAAAACTGAATTGACAGCGACCAACGCTATGGCGGTGGAACGCTATAAATTTCCCCGAAGCCTTTCCGCTGCCCTTTGGATAGACTTCGCCTCTACGTTTGAAGACGTAGCTACCTGCCATTACAAACGTATATCGGAAACTTGCATCGAAGGCTATGTACAGGCAAAGAACGTCTGCGGACATGGACGCTACAAACTCTATTTCTCCTTAAATACCAGCCATCCTTTCCAGTTGGAAGAACAGAAAGAGACGACTGCCTGCCTTACCTTTGGCAAAAAGGTACGTTCGGTGGAAGTCCGTATCGGACTGTCTGCGTTAAGTTCCGAACTGGCGAGCTGGGAATGTGCCCGTTGGGAAAAGATGGACTTCGAAGATGTGAAATCCCGGACCGCTGATCAGTGGGAAAAACAACTGTCGGCTATCGACGTCAAAGGAGGCAAGAAAGATGACAGGGTCATTTTCTATACTTCCCTGTATTGTACTTACCTGAGTCCGGCGGATGTCAGTTCTCCGGACGGAGCTTATCTGGGTACGGATGGAAAAGTGTATATCTCAGAAGACTTCCGATATTACAGTAACTGGTCGTTATGGGATACCTTCCGCACTAAATTTCCTTTGTTGGTACTGACCGAACCTGCGAAGATGCGGGATATGGCGACTTCCCTGATTCATCTGTATGCAACGGGAAAGAAAGACTGGTCCACCGGATTCGAGTCTACCCCGACAGTACGTACGGAACATGCCGTAATTCTCTTGCTGGACGCTTACCGGAAAGGAATTACCAACCTTGATTTCCGTAAAGGATACGCTGGTATGAAGCAGGAAATGGAGCGGCTGCCCATGCGTTCGCCCGACCAGAAGATGGAATCGGCGTATGACTTGTGGGCAATGGCAAAGATTGCGGAAATCATCGGTGAAAAGGCGGATTCCGAACAATACCGGCAACGTTCGGTCTCTCTTTTTGAAGAAACATGGAAGAAGGAATTTATGAATGTGACTCCCGCTTTTGAAGTGATGAAGAACAACGGACTCTATCAGGGAACCCGTTGGCAATACCGATGGGCGGCTCCACAATACATTGATAAAATGATAGAATGGGTAGGGCAGGACTCTCTTCGTTCGCAGCTTACCTATTTCTTCGACCATCACCTTTATAATCAAGGAAACGAACCGGATATCCATGTTCCTTACCTGTTCAACCGACTTGGGGCACCGGAGAAAACCCAGCAGATAGTGCGCAGTCTGATGACCGAACCGATGATCCATAAATATGGAGGCAACTCGGAATTTAAGACTCCTTATCTGGGTAAAGCATTCAAGAATGCCCCCGAAGGGTATAGTCCCGAAATGGACGAAGACGACGGTACGATGAGTGCCTGGTACGTGTTCGGGGCAATGGGTTTCTATCCTCTGCTTGTGGGAGATGAATACTATGATCTGACCTCTCCGCTTTTCGACAGGGTACTGTTGCGGTTGACGAATGGAAACGTACTTACTATTCAGACAGAAGGACGGAAAAAGAAAGACGCACCGATCAAAAGTATCCATTTCAACGGGAAAAAGATTGCTGACTACCGTATATCTCACAATGAACTGATAAAAGGCGGAGAATTGATTTATAATTATAAATAAACCGAATTAAAACAAGGCTGACTAAAAAGCCAGTAGTATCTCCAAAAAAATATTCAAAATGAAACAGAAACGATCTTTTAAAATAGGTGTTGCGGGTACGCTGCTGACTGTCGGGTTACTGACAGCAGCTTTTACTACACGCACTGCCAGTGAGTCTGTAAGGGTGATGGACCGCCCCGACACAGAATCGACGAATGTGAATTATGTGAGCTATCGGGCCCCGCTCCGTCCGTTGAACTTTATTAAGCTGCCTGTCGGCAGCATCCAGCCGGAAGGCTGGGTAAAGAAGTACCTCGAACTGCAACGTGACGGGCTGACCGGACATTTGGGAGAAATCAGTGCCTGGCTGGAGAAAGATAATAACGCCTGGCTGACAACCGGTGGTGATCATGGCTGGGAAGAAGTACCTTACTGGCTGAAAGGTTATGGCAACCTTGCCTATATCCTGAATGACCCGAAAATGATTGCAGAAACAAAAACATGGATTGAAGGTGTATTTGCCAGTTGCCAGCCCGATGGATACTTCGGTCCTGTCAACGAACGGAACGGCAAGCGTGAGTTGTGGGCACAGATGATTATGCTCTGGTGTCTGCAATCTTATTATGAGTATTCTCAGGACCAACGGGTTATTGACCTGATGACGAACTACTTCAAATGGCAGATGACTGTCCCCGACGATAAACTTCTGGAAGACTATTGGGAAAACAGCCGTGGCGGTGACAACATCATCAGTATCTATTGGCTTTATAACCATACCGGAGATGCCTTCCTGCTGGACCTTGCCAAGAAGATTCACCGCAACACAGCCGACTGGACAAAATCAACTTCCCTGCCCAACTGGCACAATGTGAACATCGCCCAGTGTTTCCGCGAACCTGCCACTTATTATATGCAGACCGGAGATTCCGCCATGCTCAAAGCCTCTTATAATGTACATCATTTGATCCGTCGCACTTTTGGCCAGGTTCCGGGCGGTATGTTCGGTGCCGACGAGAATGCCCGTCTGGGATATATCGATCCTCGTCAGGGAGTGGAAACCTGCGGACTGGTGGAACAGATGGCTTCCGATGAGATCGTGCTCTGTATGACAGGTGACCCGATGTGGGCTGAGCATTGCGAAGAAGTAGCTTTCAACTCTTATCCTGCCGCTGTGATGCCGGACTTCAAGGCTTTGCGCTACATCACTTGTCCGAATCATACTGTCAGTGACTCAAAGAACCATCATCCGGGTATTGACAACCGTGGTCCGTTCCTTTCCATGAATCCGTTCAGCAGCCGTTGCTGTCAGCATAACCATGCACAAGGCTGGCCTTATTTTTCGGAACATCTGATATTGGCAACTCCCGACAACGGTATTGCTGCCGCCATCTATGCTGCTTGTAAAGCTACGGTAAAAGTGGGTAATGGAAAAGAAATCGTCCTTCATGAAGAGACTAACTATCCTTTTGAAGAAGGCATCAAATTCACCGTTTCTACCGATGAAAAGGTCGATTTTCCGTTCTACCTCCGCATTCCTTCATGGACTGAAGGAGCCGAAGTGCGTGTCAACGGAAAGAAGATCAGTGTGAAACCTGTATCCGGTAAATACCTTTGTATCGAACGCGAATGGGCGGATGGTGATAAAGTAGAAATGACTCTTCCGATGTCTTTGTCCATGCGTACGTGGCAAGTCAATAAGAACAGTGTAAGTGTGGATTATGGTCCGTTGACTTTATCTCTGAAGATTGACGAGAAATATATAGAAAAAGACAGTCGTGAAACGGCTATCGGTGACTCCAAATGGCAGAAAGGTGCTGACCCGAAGAAGTGGCCTACTACTGAAATCTATGCTAACAGTCCCTGGAACTATTCGTTGGTATTGGATAAGAAAGAGCCTTTGAAGAACTTCAAAGTCGTTCGTAAGTCCTGGCCTGCTGATAACTTCCCGTTCACGGTGGCCAATGTGCCTTTGGAAGTGAAAGCTACCGGCCGGATTATCCCCGAATGGCAGATTGACGAAACTGGACTTTGCGGTGTATTGCCCGAAGAAGATGCGGTGAAAGGCGCTAAAGAAGAGATTACATTGATTCCGATGGGAGCGGCCCGGTTGAGAATATCGGCTTTCCCGAATACAAAGGAGTAACTGGTGATGGAATCAGTTTACTTGAATTTGTTATAAGATAAATCATTTTGATTTAGAAAGATATAAGTGTTTATGATTGCATCATTGGCGAAATGACTGATTTGTGCTATTATTTGGAAAGAATGTTGCCTCCAAACTATCAGAATTTCGCCAATTTTGCAATCTAAATAAAAGATGTTCGTTGAACTAATTTATAATAATACTTATATCAACCATGAAGAATTTAGCATTATGGGCTGTTTCTGCCCTTTTTGTAGCTGCTTGTACCCCGAAAGCCGAGCAACCAACCGACTCCGGCCTGTTAAGAACTAACTTCCAGACTGAAGTAGGTGGTAAGAAAACCGATCTGTACACCCTTCGTAACAAGAACAACATGGAAGTTTGTGTGACGAATTTTGGTGGACGCATTGTTTCTGTGATGGTCCCCGATAAAGACGGTAAGATGCAGGATGTAGTTTTAGGTTTCGATTCTATTCAGGATTATATCAGCAAACCTTCTGATTTTGGTGCCAGCATCGGTCGTTACGCAAACCGTATCAATCAAGGTCGATTCACATTGGACAGCATTGAATATCAGTTGCCTCAGAATAATTACGGTCATTGCCTGCATGGCGGTCCCAATGGATTCCAGTATCGTGTGTTTGACGCTGTGCAACCGAATCCGCAAGAAGTGGAACTGACTTATGTCGCTGCGGATGGCGAAGAAGGTTTTCCGGGTAACATTACCTGTAAAGTCCTGATGAAACTGACAGACGATAATGCAATTGATATCCGCTATGAAGCAGAAACGGATAAGCCGACCATCGTAAATATGACCAATCACTCTTATTTTAATCTCGATGGTGATGCAGCAAGCAATGCAGACCACTTGTTGATGGTGGATGCCGATTATTATACTCCGGTAGACAGCACATTCATGACAACCGGCGAGATTGTTCCGGTAGAAGGTACTCCGATGGATTTCCGCACTCCGACTCCGGTAGGGGCACGCATTAACGACTACGATTTTGTACAATTGAAGAATGGAAATGGTTATGACCATAACTGGGTATTGAATGCCAAAGGGGATATTTCCCGTAAATGTGCTTCACTCGAATCTCCCAAAACGGGTATCGTACTGGATGTATATACCAACGAACCGGGTGTTCAGGTATATGCCGGCAACTTTCTGGATGGTTCTCTGACAGGAAAGAAAGGTATCACATATAATCAGCGTGCTTCCGTATGTCTTGAAACTCAGAAGTATCCGGATACTCCGAACAAACCGGAATGGCCTTCGGCTGTGCTTCGCCCGGGAGAAAAATACATGAGTCAGTGTATCTTTAAATTTTCTGTAGATAAGGAATAATCTGCTCGCTCCCAAGAAATAAAAAAAAATATTTTAGTCTCACGGTCTCACTGTCTTTCTGTAAAGATCAGATAACTAGATGAATAATGAATGAGAGATACCTTCGGAGCAGGGTGTCTCTCATCGTTTTATCCCATAATATGCTCCCAAACAGTGTATCTCTCATCCTTTTTTAAGTTGTCTCTCATCATTCTTTCTGCTACAGACTACAGCTGTATTGATTTTACTCTGCCTATCATTTGTATGTTGTGACACTTATGTCCTTAGCATATCTCCCTTACATTCTTATATTATCTTACCGACATCTTCATCGTTCCACCCGGGTGAACTGATCATTGTACCTGGGTAAACCGATCGTGTCACAGACGTAGACAGTTCGTTCTACCCGGGTGGAACGATGAAGATGGCCCTACGAAAAACTGATAACAATAAGTGAAAATCAAGCGATTATAGGGTTGCTTGGACGAAGAGAAACGGTAAATCAGACAATAATTGCCGCAGTTTATAATTATGTCTGTTATTTGTTTGTATTCTATTAATAATTAGAGTATATTTGTAAGAATGTATAACACAATGAAGTTAACTTGACTTCATCAACAAAACTATTATATGATGAAAAAAATCCTTTTCTTAATGGTGATCTGCGTAGCCACATCGCTTACTTCTATTTTACCGGCTTCGGCTCAGAATTCAGACCAGACCGACGAGTACAAAACTTTACTAAAAAAGATCATGACGCTTTCCGGCAGTTCGGCATCCTCTGAAGCTATAATGTCTCAATTGATGGCGAGTATGAAAAATGGGCCTTTCCAACAAGATGAGGCTTATTGGAAAGATTTTGCTTCAAAATGGACACGGAAGATTGAAGATAAAGTCATGGAAGTATATGCTCCTATTTACCAGCAACACATGACATTGGATGAACTGAAAAAAGTGGTTGCTTTTTATGAATCTCCTGCGGGAAGAAAACTTGGGGAGACTGCAACTGCCGTTGCAACTGAATCAATGCCGATGATACAACAGCTGTCAATGGAAATGGTGCAGGAAATGATGCCGAAGCTTCAGAAATCAAGAGAGTTGGTAAGGGATGACGCTGCCGAACAGGCCAAGACACGCGATCAAAAGTTATTTGATGCGGCTTATACAGCTCCTAAAGATAGCATAGAGATCGTTGCCAATAGAACCTATGAGCATAGCATGGGTACAAAGCCTTTATTGCATTCTATTGAAAGAAGGAAAGATGATACTAAAGTAACGTTCCTGCAACCCATCTATTTCGACTGGCAATGGATGTACTATAGCCCGGGATTTAAAATAGTAGATAAGAAAACCGGTGATGAATACATGGTGAGAGGATACGATGGTGGCGCACCTATGGATAAGTTGATGATTATTAAAGGTTGCAATCGTAAATACATATATGTCAGCCTGTTGTTCCCCAAATTGAAAAAGAACGTGAAGGAAATCGATATAATAGAGGCGCTGACTGATAAAGAGGAGTTGCCTTCCAATGATGACGGTAAAGCTAAGTCTTATTTTGATGTAAAAGTGGACGATTATTTGGTACTTTCCAGAGAAAACAAGAAAGTCTATTATTGATTAAATCTTGTAATAAATAAAAGATATGATCGGTTTAGAAATACGCATAAATGATGAAGATCCGATTACTGTGGCTTCTGATAATTTGGTTTTTGTAAACTTATTACATGGATATTCTTCCGATCGGATTATGGTAATGGGAAGTGATCTTTTACATTACCTTACCTGGTTCGATGGAAGACCTGAAGTTGGTGATAAGGTATTAATTAGAATTGTTGACACTGATAAGGTGGCACCAGTTTTGACCATGAAGGACTGTGATAGGTATGAAATAAAGCAGTGGTATGAACGGTTAAAGGTTGAACTGCAAGAAAAAGGACTGATATAGAAGATATGAAAGGATTGATTATAAAACGAGGGAATGAGGTTTGTAAAGCGGGCATCCCTGATAACGGGGTTAGCTTGATGGTAAATATTACACGTTATGAGGGTGCTTACTGGAACGTGGGTGGTTTGAAAATGCCTGGAGATGTTCATGTTACATGGAATGGAGGTACGCTTGAAGTAGGAGATGAAATAGAGGTGGAATTTGCGGAGTTTGATGAGGCTACGCTGCCTGATACAGAAGAAAGCCATAAATCTCTGTTAGATACAATAGCATTGACACATGTTGATGATAGTCCGGATATGTGGAATCGAAAACTTGATACCTATAATCGGTTGAAAAAAATGCTGAAGGAGGAGAATGATAATATAATATTGAAAATGGAATAGAAAACAGCGTGATATAGTGAAAGTGCACTTTACAGATTATTAGACATGAATATAAAATTTGATGTTATGAATGAAACAGGAAAAGCTAGTTTAATGAGCCGCATAATTATTGGGATAATCGGTCTTATTATGTTTTCCCTAAATGTGTATCTTTACATTTGGGACCCTTTGGAGAAACATTATGATTTAAATAAAATAGTATTTGGTTGGCTCATTGTTTTGTTTATACTTAATTATTTATTTCGACATAGTAAATGTTGGAAGATAGGATACGTTATATCTATAATACTTCTTGCTTTAGCCTATTTTATAATTCCAATGTAGGCCAAAGGTAAGTAAATAAGCAATAGTATGAAAGTCCTTATTTTTGATCTGACATATTTAATCGCTATTGTCTTTTTAGGTATGTGTATATATAATGGTGAGAATATATTGACTCATATTTATTGGACAAGGCTGGTGGTTTTTATTTTTGTCGGGATATGTGCCGTTTTAGGGATCGGCTCATTTATAAATGAAGTAATTGCAAAAAAGATGAAGCCTGGTTTCGTTTCTTATATTAGGGCGATAGTAGGAATGGTTTATATCATATTATTGGTAGTTTCAAATAAAACAGCCTGTTAATGGATTTGTATAATGAATGGGGATGTTTTATCTTTGCAGTGTTTAAAATAAGATACGATGAATAAAAGAGTAACAATACAATTCGCTGACTTTATAAAGAGTAGGTTGGCAGGTGGTTTGCTCTGTTGCCTTGTATTGTTGGCTGCTTATCTGTTTCAGATGTTTTTCCCAGGAATGTATGTTGATGCATTCTCGTCATCTTTTTATCTTTTTGCGTGGCTGATTCTCTTTGTGGGCGCACTCCTATGGACACTTCGTGAGAAAGGAACATCTGGATTACCCTCCGAGATAACTGATTGGCAATGCATTGCTGCCTTTTTGTTGATTGTTGCAAATCAGATTTATGTTGTTATGCCTAAGGAGGTTCACGTTGAATTGGCTCCTGTAATATCTGCTTATACTTTACCTGTGCTGGTCATTGTCGGTTTGGCAATAGCAGGGATAGTTAAGTTGTCTATCTCATTCTATCGTTCATTGGAAATTGAACGGCAAAAAACAATTCTTCAAGAGAAACGGCTTCAGGAACTGCTGTCTTCTCCTCCACCTGTGTTGGAAGGCGTCATATTTGTGCGCAGACTTTTAGAAAATCAATCTATATATCAATTAACTGCCAGTGAGAACCTTACATTAATAGAAGGATGCCGTGCGATTGATCCTGACTTTTTTGTTTGGTTAAAAGATAAGCAAATAAAAATTCCTCCACGTCATATTGTATATTGTGTACTTATTAGGATGAGGAAAACTAAGAAAGAGATTTTGTCTATTTTTGATATTAGCGATGGTGCTTGCCGTGCCATGAGGTCTCGTGTCCGTGCGAGCTTAGGTATAGAAGATGAGGACATGGAAACCTTTTTGCAGGAGTTACATTAGGTAATCTCTAGTATGTTTATTAGTCCTATAAAAGAATGGATTGCTGATATAAATCCTCCCATAATAGCATAGTAAAACCATACGCGTTTATTCGAATATTTGTTTTGAGGGAATGTGTCGATGGCTCCGATTATGAGCACAATCCATGCTAGAAGTTCAAAGAAAGTAATAAGGAAGTCTTGAAGAGAATAATTTATGTTGTAAATAAAACGATCTAAGTAGCACATCGCTATACTGATGCACCACATTAAGTTGTACAGAATTATATATCGAATTAATTTCACGCTTTATTTTTTTATACAATTCTCATATCCTCTGTCGGCAATCCTTTTGTTTCTGTCATATTTTGCAGCTGCCTGTGTTAAGCAACCAGATGGCATTGCACCATTTTGACAGTTAGCGACAGCATTGTCATAATCAGCTTTTGCCTGCCTATATGCTGCTTGTTTTTGTTCTTCACAGCTACTAGTACTTCCTCCTTCTTCGCGTGTTTTCAGGAGTTTTACTTTTGTAAGTTCGTTGCTTTCTGCATATAGTATAAAGAGTTGTGTCCGTTCATTTGCGCTTAATCTTAAAAATCCTGTATGTTGAATCAGGTTTTCTTTAGCTTTTGCCAGTTGCTGTAGTTCATTTTCTAGATTGGCTTTCCTCATGAAGTCTTCCACGTAGTCATCATCATTCAGATTTTCCATAAGTTTGTCATATTCTTCTTCACTTAAAGTTGAAGTGTACTCATGGAACTTATCTGCTAAAAGCTCGGAGCTCATTTCGAATTCCCAAAATTCATCTGAACTGGCGATGGAATCAATAAGAGTGCTTCCATTATTTATCATTTTTGATGAAAGTGCACGTGTATTAGTTACCTCGTTTTTTTCTATTTCGTCAGAGTAATATCCGTCTGCGCTACAACTATAAATAAAAAAGGAAGCTACCAGTCCGCAGGCTAATGCCATTGCATAATACAAGGTGTATTTTTTCTTTTTTGTGATCATATTCTGTTTTATTTAAATGTGTATGCAAAGTAACGAAAAATAGACTTATTTTAGGGATAATAATCATTCAATAAAAGGAAAATATTTGGTCTAGTGTCAATTTGGTCATGTTTGTGATGTTACAATTTAGTGTAAAATATGAAGGAGAATCGCTCCTAGAAAGCTCACAGGCGCTATATGATAGCTTATTGGTGTAACACATTCGTTGTTAAGGTTTAGTCCAGTCGTTATTATCCGAAATAAAAAATTAAGCTTAACTACTTACTGATAAGTACAAGACTTGATAATGAGAAGTACTTAAGTTGTCTGATTCTTGTACATCAGTTGAGTAAAAGATGTACAACGTTGGAGTAGACGATGTACTACGATTGAACTAAAGATGTACAGCGTTTGATCTATACTATTAGGATGTCAAATCTGAAAGGGCTGAATGTTGGTATCACTTTAAAGGATAATATTCATTCAAAAAAGGATAATATGTGGTCAGAGAAGGAAAGTTTGGGGTATTTCGGTTGTTACAATATTAGGGAAAATAAAAAAATATCCTCGCTGTAATCCTCCTGTGGCACATTCTACATGCTGTAGGAGTGTAACGCCCTCTTTTTCTATGGCAAAAGAACTTGTAAATTTGCAGAAAAATAACACGAAATCATTTATCTCTATTTTTCTGATAATTATGAAAATATTCACAAAGTTGGTATCTGTCTTTTTGCTCGTAGCAATTGGTAGTCTCTTTTTCTTTTCATGTGCTGAAAAAGAAAAATGCACTCCAATGGTTTCATTCCTTGAAACCGCTCTTCAGCAGGCAGGAGAGAACCGTGTGGAACTGGAAAAGGTCTTATCTCATTATAAAACTGATCCGGCGGATAGTTTGAAATATAAGGCCGCTTGTTTTTTGATAGAGAACATGCCTTATTACACCTATTATAAGGGCAAGCAGTTGGACCGATATCTTACTTACTATACTTTACTACAGGAAACACGTGGATTGGGGATTTCTCCCCAAGTAGTGGCTGACTCTGTTTGTCACATGTATGGGGCATTGTATTTAGATTCTTTGCAATCCTATAGAGATATTGAAACTGTTGATTCTGCTTATTTATGTAATAATATTGAATGGTCATTTAAGGTGTGGCAGGAACAACCATGGGGGAAACATGTTTCGTTTGCAGATTTTTGTGAATATCTTCTTCCTTATCGTATTGGTGACGAGACCTTGACTAGCTGGCGTGAATCTATTTATCAGAAGTATAATCCTTTGCTCGATTCTTTACGTGCATCCGGAGTACTTGATAAAGAAGACCCGATTGTGGCAGCCCGTTGTTTGCTCGATTCAATTCGTAAAGGAGGAGTGGTATTTACTACTGCCGTTCCTGCCAGCCTTCCTCATGTGGGACCGGAAGTTGCGCAACTGAAAGCAGGTAGTTGCCGGGAACTTTCAGACTTTGTCGTTTATGTTTGTCGTGCGTTGGGTATTCCGTGTTCAATTGATTTCATGCCGATTCGCGGTGATGAGAATGACAGCCATCAATGGGTGGCATTTACAGATAAGTATGGCATACTTTATTATCATGAATTTCCTAACGGTGTGAGTGAAGTACGAAAAGACGCGATGTGTGGAATGCCCAAGATAAAGGTCTATCGCAATACCTTTAGTCTGAATCGTGCTATGCAGGAAGAAATGCTGAAATTGGATACTGCTATTGTTCCTCTTTTCAAAGATCCGCATATTGTTGATATAACTTTCCCTTATACCAAAGATTTCAAGAAAGAACTCCACATACCAAAGGACGCTCTATATAAAGGTAAGTCACGTTCAAGAATTGCTTATCTATGTGCCAGCAAACGGATGGATTGGGAGCCTGTTGCATGGACAGAGTTCGATGGTAAAAACATTGTCTTTACGGATATACAAAAAGGACCCGTCATGCGGGTTGCCACTTACGAACGGGGACGACTTCGTTTTTGGACTGATCCTTTTGAAATCAATGTTTCCAATGAGTTTCATTTTTTCACTCCTTCGGATAGTGTACAGGATGTTACTTTGTTCGCAAAATATACTTTGCGGGCAGATGAGATGTTTTTGAATCGTATGATAGGCGGAACATTTGAAGGAAGCAATGATCCTGATTTTCGTGAAAAAGAAGTCTTGTACTTGATAAACGAGAAACCGAAAAGATTACAGACTGTTGTTCAATCGTATTCTTCAAAATCGTATCGCTATGTCAGATATATAGGTTCCAAAGATTCACACTGTAATATTGCGGAGGCGGCTTTTTATACTCCTAATGATACCGCTTCTTTAAAAGGTAAAGTTATAGGTACTCCCGGATGTTTTCAAAAAGATGGTTCGCATGAGTATACAAATGTATTTGATGGGGATGTCACAACTTCTTTTGATTATGTTGAGCCTTCCGGTGGCTGGTCAGGGCTTGATCTTGGAACTCCTAAGCAGATAGGAAGAATTGTTTATACGCCTCGGAGTTATGATAACTATATTCGTTCGGGTGATAGTTATGAATTATTCTATTGCGTTGTGAATGATAAGTGGAAGTCTTTAGGTAAGCAAATTTCGGAAGCTGATTCAATATTGTATCAGAATGTGCCTTTTAATGTATTATTCTTGTTAAAAAATTATTCACGTGGGATTCAAGAGAGAATATTTGCTTATGAGAAAGGAACCCAAATATGGAAATAAAAAATTGAAGTAATGAATTTGTTATTTATTGTAAGTGGGATAATATACTAAGAATTGAGATTTTAAGAGAAAGGATAGATTGATTGTGCATTGTATTATTTATATAATTAATTGTGCTAAATGATAATTACTATATATGTATTAGATTTTTTTGTAGCTGGAGTCTATTCAGAAGCAAATATTGAAATTCTCATTATTGTATGATTTAATTTTCGCTGTATTGTTATTGAATAAGAAAATCGACAGTATAGTCTTAAAATTGAAGTAAAGGTGCATTACTGACAGACTTAGTAAATACAAATCAAATGGAAACTGTTGATTTATGACCATGTGATTAATAAAAAGACATTTCTCTGTGACTATTTTGGAAAATGAACAGTAAGACAATCAAAGTTTTTTTTGAGAAAAACGGCGATAATATAAATTAATAGCTATAATAAAATTGTTAAAATGATAACTTTAAACAATATGAAAGTTTTAAATGACTCTATTATATTATTAGTAGAGAAATTACTAATAATATTCTCTTTTGTATATTTAATGACTTTCTTGTTTTATATGCCAGCATACCTTAACTATGTTTATATTTTATCTTTAACGATTTTATATAGTATCTATTTCTATGTTTCTAAAATAAAATTAGAAATATCATTTATTACAATATTATCAATTGTATTATTAGGATATATATATATCGCTGTTGTTTGTGCTGATCAATTAGAATGTAAAAGATATAAACTTTACACCTTAGTTTCATTATTCATTTTACTACAATTGAATAGCTTGATTTTCAGAAAACATTACAAATTTGCGAGTAAAGTATTTATTCTGACAATTTTACTGTTTTATTTATTTTTAAGTATAAAGATTATTGTTTCAAAATCGAGTATATTCTTTATTATAGAGCAATATTTTGATAATATTGGTATATTTGCAATATTCATTTCTTTATCGACTGTAATTATTTTGTATCGCATAAAAGAATTCCGATTTAAATATATAAATTGGATGTGTGTCTTAATATTGTTAGCTTCATCTATATGTGTTTTATTGCTTAAATCAAGAACTGCTTTTATTGTCTTGGTGTCGTTTTTGGTGTTCAGTAAAATGAAATGTATTAGATTGAAAAAAAATAAAATAGTGTTGATGTGTTTTATAGGCCTGTTTGTATTAATCTTAGCTGCATTTATAAAACAAAACTCAAGTCTCGGAAGATTATTCATTTGGAAGACTTCAAGTTATATTGTAAAAGATAATTTAATTTTTGGAATAGGGTATAATAATTTTGCAGCAGTTTATCCGATTTATCAAGCGACAATGTATCAGACGGGAAAAATGTCAAGCAAAGATATGCTCCTTGCAGACAATACAAAAGTGGCATTAAATGAATATATTCAAATAATGGCAGAATTAGGTTTAGTTGGTTTGATATTATTTATACTATTTATTGCTGTTTATATTCACTATAATAAAGAGAATACTTGCTTATATTGGTGTATATGTATAGCTATGTTTTTTAGCTATATATTACACTCTGCCATTATTTGTTACATGCTAATTCTTCAATTGTCATTGAGCTCTATTCCACCGATATTCAAATTTGATCAGATAAAATCTATAATAATATTATTTGTATTAATATGTTTTTCTCTTTATTCCCTAGATTTTTGTTTTCATAAAATCAATAGTACTAAAGTTATTCAATTATTATTTACTCAATCACCAGATAAACTAAATACATTTTATGATATAAATGAACGATATTTGTGTGATAACACGAAAATATTGTTCAAATTAGCTGAATATAATTATGAGCATAATTGTATTGATAAATCGCTATTTTTTTTATATAGACTAGATGATTTAATAAAGAACAATGAGTTGGAACTGTTAAAAGGCAAATGTTATGTTAAGAATAAATGTTTTGATTTGGCTGAGAGGCACTTATTGTTGAGTATTGCTATTTGTCCTAATAGATTTGTCAACAGGTATGAATTGTTTAATTTTTATAAAAATATAAATATGGATTCCAAAGCTACTGTAATCGCAAAAGATATTTGTGAAATGAAGGAAAAAGTTCCTTCTATACATACTTTGGTAATAAAAAAGGAAATGTTTAATTATTTGGATAGCAAAATAGTAAGGTAAATATTGTGATTAGAAATAACTTGTTACATTTATAAAAAAGAATAGCCAATGAACTTAGAACAATTAGTAATTCCGCCAAAAACAATTGCATTTGCAACTACTTATCAGTGTAATGCTGCATGTAAAAATTGTTGTTTTAGTTGTAACCCCAGTATAAAGGCTCGCTTATCTGTTAAAGATATGAAAGAATATATAGATCAGGCACTAAATTTTTATGCGAGCAGCTTAAAGGTTCTTGTACTTACGGGGGGAGAGTCATTTTTGCTCAAAGATGATCTAGTTGAAATTCTGGAATATGGTTCTTCAAAGGGACTAGTAACTAGGGTCGTAACAAATGGATATTGGGCCCAAAGTTATCAAAAAGCTTATAATACTCTTTTGAATTTGAGAGAACATGGACTGAAAGAAATAAATTATAGTACTGGTGATGATCACCAAGAGTGGGTTCCTTATGAAAATATCGTTAATGGGTGTATTGCTGCAATGGACCTAAATTTGACATGTGTTGTAAATGTGGAAACACATGATAATTCGAAGTTTGATGGTAATACTTTTTTTCTAGACTCTAGATTACGTACATATTTTGATCATACAAAATATGAAACACCTCTTAAAATCGAAAAAGGGTTATGGATCCCTTTCAATTCTGAATCCCATATCACAACTGATAATATAATTCCTAAGGAAGATATTTCGCGGACTAGATGTTATTCGTTATTTACTACTATTCCTATTAATCCTTTTTCTTATATGATGTCATGTTGTGGATTAGTAAGTGAACATGTGATACCATTTCGACTAGGAAGTTTAAAAAAACAGACTGTTAAGGAACTGTATGAAATGCAATTTAATGATTTAATGAAAATCTGGCTGTATACCGAAGGTCCTTATAATATATTGAAGTATATATATGAAAAAAGAGGTATTGATAGAAACATATCAGGACATATATGCGCAATCTGTGCTGAGATTTTTAGGGAGAATGAAAACATTCAATGTGTTAAAGATAACTATGAAGAATTATTTGCTTCGGTAATGTTTAAATATTTATTATTAAAACGTGTGTACTAATATAATATAATTATGAAGAAAATAAAAGGAACAAAAATTGTTGTAGGTACTCTTATTCCTGCAGTTTTATTACCATCCTGTTCAGGCTATTATTGGGAATCTGATGTAATTACAATTAATCAGGAGGTGGCGAGAACTGAAGCTTTTAACTCCGTGTCAATACCAATAAATTTTAACTGTGATTCAGAAGAACGGAAAGTAATGACATTTATTTCAAAATTGATTCCAGATATAATAGAGAATCCATTGATTGCAAAAAGGTTTGCTGAAGCCCCCAATTCTGTAGCTAAGGCATATGGAATTGACAATATTAATATTGATTTTGATGATGAAATGTGGAAGCTAATTAGCGCATTGGGAGATGCAGACCTTCATGAAGCAATAAAAACTAATAATGTGAGTCTTTTTCTTGAGATTTGTGATAAGAAGGGCTTGCTGTCCGAATTACAGAAATCAGATATTTTGAGGTATCAAAAAATAACTATACCTGAATCAGAAATACGTCCAATGTGTGCAGCGGCAGCCTATGTCTTTTTTGGAGTCGCTGCAGTTTTGATATTAGCTGCAGCTGGTTGTGCAGGCGTAAATGCTGCAGCAGTTTACAATGTGGAAACATATTGGAGCGGAACCGAATCCACTAGGTCTGCTATGGTTGAGCGAGACCCTCTTGCATATAAATTGTGGGCTATTAAAAAGGGGAATGAAAATACATATATCATGTTGTCAGAGTATCAAGAAAAAATGGTTAATGATTGTGTTGATGCATTAAATAAGTATTTTCCTGATAAAATGGAGAATGTTGATATGGATAGTTTGAGGCAGTTTATATCTCTTAACTTACCCAAATGATGGTTATGGATCAAATCACTAAAAGAACAATCTATTATTGGATAATAGAGGTGTTTTCATTACTAGGACTAATTTATGCCTTAGCTCCTCTATTTGTGTATAAGAAATTGCCGGAACATTCTATGGTTCCGATTCACTTTAATATTGTAGGTCATCCGGATAGTTGGGGGGGGAGTTACCATATAATTATTTATTCCTTATTGTCGGTGTTTTTTTATTTACTTATGTCATTTTTAGAACGAAATTACAAGATTCTAAATTATCCTATAAAGATTACCTCCAATAATAGTGAAGCTGTATATCGATTAGGGGTACGCTTGGTAAGGCATCTTAAACTGTTTGTAACTTTACTTTTTGCCTATTTTGCTAATCTCTCTTTTGGTATTGCTATGGGTGAAGCAAATGTTAATAGTCAATATGTAATTGTTTTATTAATAGGTGGGTTGGTTGGATCTCTACTTATTTTCTCAATAAAAATGATTAGACTTAAAAGATGATATGTTTCAATCAAACAGAAATCGAAAAATGAATATAGGATATTATGAAGAAAATAATTTTAAATTGTGTACCCCCATTTGCTTGTAATATGCCATCACCGGCAATGTCGATTTTAAAATCTTGGCTAACTAAAAATGGGTATGATTCATCTGTTATTTATTGGAATATGCATTTATATAAACTTCAAAGTGATTTTGTATGGAATAAGCCATCAACTTTTGAAACCTCTAGTCAACTAGGCCTATATGTAAATTATATGTTGAATAAAAGCAAGGATTCTTTTTTAATTAACTGCTTTAAAAAAATCATACAGTGTTCCTCTCCGCGTTATTTAACTGACGATCCTCTTTATTATGATATGCATATGGCTAAATTTGCCGATAAAATGGATGATGTGATAGACACTATTCTTTCTGAGATTGATTTCTCTGAAACTCTTATGTTTGGTTTTTCATTAAAAATGGATGGATGGATATTTTCATCGATTGTTGCGGAAAAGGTAAAAAAAATAGCTCCTGAAATTCCTATTTTAGTAGGTGGGATAAGTACAAAAGAAAAAGCCAAATCACTTCTTGAAAATTTTACGCAATTTGATATGGCTATGTGGGGGGAAGGAGAAGAACCTCTTGTTAAAGTAGTTGAAATGCTAAAAGAAGGGAAGAATAATTACTCTGAACTTATAAATACTGCTTATAGAAGTCAAGAGGGTGTCTTATTTTCTGAGAATAAAAACAATTATTATATTGACCTATCTGAGCAGGATATGTATCCTGATTATAGTGATTACTTTAAGCAAAAGAAAAAATTAAAATTAGATATCGAATCAATACTTCCTATTGAAGGTAGCCGTGGATGTCATTGGAATAAATGTAAATTCTGTTATTTAAATAGTGATTATAGATACCGTGTGAAGTCATGTGTTAAAATCTGTGCGGAAATTAAATATATGATGAATAAGTTTCAGTTGTTCTCTTTCGAATTTTTGGATAATGATTTTATAGGAGCAGATTTAAACAAGGCTAATTTGCTAATTGATAATTTAATCTTATTAAAAAAGGAAGAACCTAGATTTAAAATAGTAATTGCTGAAGTTATTACAAAAGGGTTAAATCATTCGATTATAAAACGAATGTTTGATGCTGGAATTATATTTGTGCAAATAGGCTATGAAAGTACCAGTCACAAGTTGTTGAGGAAGATTCGTAAGAAAAATACATTTGCAAGTAATTTATTTTATGTAAAGATTGCATCATTATATAAAATACCTTTAGGAAATGTCAACGTTCTAGTTAATATGCCTGATGAAACTATAGAGGATATTTTAGAGTCAATTGACAATCTTAGATTCTTAAGATTTTTTCTGAACCCTATTTACTTTAAACATATGTTGATCCCTGTTCAAGTTGATTCTAGTAGTAGATATTATTTAGAAGTAAAGAATAAAACTTCAGGTTGGACACCTTCGGCTTTAGCTTATGATTTTTTGCAAAATTATATATTAGAAAAAGACCATTGGATTATATTTGATTATGTAAAACAGTCTCGACATTATCAATGGGAAACTTTTAAGAATATAGAAAGATATTATCTAGAGAATAAGCATACTTACTCTATTAAAAAAGAAAGTGGAACTATTGAGTATTTAGAATATATTAATGGTAGGAAAATTTCTGAATTCAATTTTTGTGAAGATTCTGTTGATTGGTTAATTCTGTGTTATGCGAATGATATGGTTGTTTCATTACAAGATTTATATATATATATGAGATGCTATTTATCTAATAATAGTATTGACAAAAAGAAATTGCAGTCTGCGGTTGAGGATTTGATGAGAAGGGGATTGATATATCATACTCCTGATTTTTCTGAGATAGTATCAATAATTAATACTTCAATGATTTAGTATAATTTTGTTTATATAGCTTATTGTCTTTATTGGCGTAAAATGAATGTTAGAAATATTTGCGTGTATAGGTGAAGTATAACTGTAGAAATAGATTTTTAGTGTATTAGTTGATAGTCTGTTTTGTAGAACACTATATCTCTTGTGTGTATTATTGTTTAATTAAAATATTTACAAAATGAAGTTGAGAGTAAAAGAAATGAGTTTGTTGCTGATTGTGTCATTATTTTTGATATTTACAGTTGGTTTTATGTATAGTTGTGGTTCTGATGAATATGAATTCTCAGAAAGTATGGCAAATTCGAATTTGACTAAAACAAGTTCAAAGTCTATAAGTTTTAGATCAGATGTAGTGGATTCAATTGCGGTATCCGATGAATTTTTGGATTTTATAATGTGTTGTAATATGTTGTCTGATAAGTTTACTTCTTATATTTCAACAATAGATAGTGAGGAAGAAGAAAGATGGAGGAATAATATAAATAATAGTGATTATATGGATGAATTTGCAAGGAAAGCAAATGTTGAGGTAGAGGTAGAGTTAATTGCAGAATCGAAAAGAAAACTATATAACAATACTGCATTCCTAACATTAAATGAGACTGAAAAATCAATTCTTTTCTTTGATCGTACTTTTTTGCCGAAAAATACATTATTGAAAACTCGAAGTGAAAGTAATTCGAGTGAATGTGAAAAGAATAGAAAGAATGCGTATAATGCCGCTTATTCTTCTTTTTACTTTTCTGTGGGTGCTTGTGGCAATAGTAGTCAATGCTTGGCTGAAGCAGATGGAGCATTGAAAATGAATCTTTATTTTGCAGATGTGAATTATCATTCTTGTATGGGAAACATATCGAATAAATAAGTTGTATAGGAAGAATGAAAGTTTGTTATGCTTATTTGTTTATTAATGATTAATGTAATGCATTCTTTGAATTAATTTTATTGGGAATTATGTCATTGTAAATTGGATACTTTTCGTTTTTGGAAATAAAAAACTTGGATGTCTAAAAGGAAGGATGATTCGGTGAGTGTTTTTCCGTAGTTGTTATGACATAATAGACGTGAGAAGATGGGTAAGAATGAAGACTAAAATATTTTCTAATATATTTTTATGGGGTTGGGTGCTTTTGTGTATAGCTGGAATTTTTATCCACTCACAATCTTTGATTGATTCCTATATTATCCCTAAATGGTTGGCGGTAATATCACTTGCTTTCACTTTATGTGTCTGGTGTTCTGTTAGGAGGATATTTAAAAAGCCAATAGAATTGAATTTGCAGATAATGGGCATCTGTTTGTTGATACTAGGTAGTGTGCAAGCAGTTTATGGCTTGTTACAGTATTTTTCTTTATATTCTTCTCATTCTATTTATAAGGTAACCGGGACTTTTGATAATCCAGCAGGCTTTGCATCTTGTCTTTGTTTTTGCCTGCCTTTTGTCGCTTTTTTGATATCGCAGCGTAATAAATATATTGGATTTGCTGGATGGATAATGGGTGGACTAATAGTGACAGCAGTGTTTTTATCATATTCGAGATCGGGAATTGTTAGTATAGTTACGATATGTGCAATTGTCTCGTTTGAAAGATTGAATTGCAGTGCTTGGTATAAGTACTTGATGATAATATTAGTGTCAGGATTATTGATTGTTCCTTCCTATTTGATAAAGAGGGATTCTGCAGATGGACGATTGTTGATTTGGCAGTGTGGATTGGAAATGGTAAAGGACGCACCATGGTGGGGACATGGCATTAGAAGTTTTGAAGCTCACTATATGGATTATCAAGCACAGTATTTTAAAGAGCATGGCTTACAAAACCGCAATGCTATGTTGGCAGATAATGTAAAACAGCCTTTTAATGAATATTTGAGAATTCTTATTAATTGGGGGGGGATCGGCTTATTGTTGTTCTTAAGCGTGGTAGGATTGCTTATTTATTGTTATAAACGAAACCCTACAACAGAAAAGCATATCGCTCTTTATGCTTTGATATCGGTAGGAGTATTCTCTGGTTTTTCTTATCCTTTTTCTTATCCTTTCACTTGGATAGTAACGTGTCTTATTGTACTTATGTTGGTTAGTGATTGTCAGAAACAAATAAGAATTCCTTTATGGTGTCGGAATATTGTATATATAGTGGTAGTGGTAGGTGCTTTTCTTGGGATAAACTGGGCGAGAGAGCGTTTTCGGCTTGAGCATAATTGGCATAAAGCTTTTGCATTGGCACTCTGCAATTCTTATGATGAGGCTCTTCCGTACTATGTAAGTATGTTGCATCAGTTTTACGACAATCCTTACTTCCTTTATAATTATGCGGCTGTTCTTTTGGAAAACAGGCAATATGAAAGAAGTTTGCAGATCGCTTTACAATGTCGTAAATATTGGGCAGATTATGATTTGGAACTAATGATCGGAGAAATTTATCAGCAACTTAACAAACCTAAACTTGCAGAAAAATATTACAATAGTGCATCTATGATGTGTCCTTCGCGCTTTCTACCTCTTTATAAACTATTCCATTTATACAAAACGAATGGTGAAAAAGAACGATCGCTTGCTATGGCTGAGGCCGTTATTAGCAAACCGATGAAAATTAAGACAACTACTATTAGGATGATGAAAAGAGAAATGGAAAGAGAAATACAAAAAATGAATATGTCTATAAAACTAGAATGAATATGGAATTAATACGGTTGTTGTCAATCACTTCGCTTGTGCATTTAGGAATCTACGGATTGTTTATTGTGTGATAATAGAAATAAATATAGTAACCGAATGAGAATTTATAAAACACTAATGAATAAAACATTCATTTATCTGCTAATAGCAGTATTGGTAGCTTGCAAAAGTACTCCTTACTCTGATGAAACTACTAAAAGTGACCTTCGTGCGCCTGCTTATCCGTTATTAACTTTGCATCCGCATGTGAAACTTTGGTCTATGACGGATGAACTGAACAAACAGAATATGACTTTTGGCGGCAGCACACAACTTCCTTTTGTTGGCTTCTTACGGGTAGACGGTGCTATGTACCGTTTTATGGGTAGTAAAGAACTGCCGATGCAAGCTATCGCTCCGATGGCGCTTGACCATGAAAAGTGGGAAGGAAAGTTCACTTCATTAGTTCCTGATGAAGGATGGGAGCAACCGGATTTTGATGACAAGTACTGGCAATTGTCAGAAGGGGCATTTGGCACGCCTGGCATGTGGGAAGCAAGAACACAATGGACTTCTTCTAATATTTGGGTACGAAGAGAGGTTGAAGTTGATCCGTATCTTCTGGAGCATAAAAAGATTTATTTGCGCTATTCTCATGATGATGTATTTCAATTGTACATCAATGGGAAGCAATTGGTGAATACCGGATATGACTGGGGAGCAAACTTTAAAGTGGAAGTCCCGGACTCAATTCTGCAAACAATGAAAAGTGGAAAAGCGTTGATTGCCGCTCATTGTGAGAATCGTGTGGGAGGAGGATTGGTAGACTTCGGACTCTTTGCCGAGGAACCGACTATGCCGGTGGAAAAGGTAGCCCCCATCTCTTATGAAAAAGAGTGGACGGGAAGATATACTATGGAGCAACCTCAGGAAAATTGGGAAGCCAAAGAGTTTGACGATACAACATGGACAGAAGGACAGGCGGCCTTCGGCACGGATGATCAGCGAAATGTGCATACTCCCTGGTTCTCACCTAATATATGGGTGAGGCGCGAACTGACATTCGACCCGGCATTGGCGAAAAACAAGCAACTGTATTTACGCTATTCACATGATGATGTATTTCAATTGTATGTGAATGGAATGCAACTGGTCAGTACGGGATATGAGTGGAAAAGTGATCTCAGAGTAAATATCCCGGATTCTATTGCAGAAACTATGAAAGATGGGAAAGCCGTGATTGCCGCTCATTGTGAGAATCGTATGGGAGGTGCATTAGTTGACTTCGGACTATATGCAGAATTGAGGGAAGCTGAACAAACGTCTGTCGATGTGCAAGCAACCCAGACGCATTATACCTTCGAATGTGGAGATGTGGAACTGAAACTTAGCTTTACCGCTCCTTATCTGTTGGACGATCTGGAGACACTTGCCCGTCCGGTCAATTATATCTCTTATCAGGCTAAAGCATTGGATGGCAAAGAACATGATGTTGTTGTTTATTTTGAAATAGACCCGCACAAGGCATTTCGTGCCGGACAATCTACACAAATATATGAAAAGGATGGACTGGCTCTGATGAAGACCGGACAGGAAAATCAGAAATTGTGGGTGGATAAAGAGAAAGATGGACGGTCATGGGGATATTTCTATCTGGGAACAAAGGATGACGTGACCTGTGCACAGGGGGATGCAGCCGAAATGAGGGCATACTTTATGAAAGAGGGAGATCTGAAACAAATGAGAAAGTCTGCCGAGAAACGCTATGCTGCATTTGCACAGAAGCTGGATATGAACAGCGATTTCCCGCAACATCTCACTGCAGCCTTTGACGGACTGTATACAATGGCTTATTTCGGCGAGGACTTAAGACCTTATTGGAATAAAGACGGAAAATCAAGCATAGAAGATTTGTATGCAGATGCAGAGAAAGATTATAAAGAAGTGATGGCAAAATGTTATGCTTTTGACCGTCAATTGATGGCGGATGCTTACCTTGCCGGAGGAAAAGAATATGCTGAACTCTGTGCTTTGGCTTATCGTCAGTCTGTATCCGCTTTCCAGATGTCTGAAGATTCGGATGGAGAATTGCTTTATTTTACTCCGCAGGTAGGTCCGGTGGATGAATATTATCCGGCTTCACCGCTATATCTTCGCTACAATCCCGATTTGGTAAAAGCGATGCTTAATCCGTTCTTTTATTATAGCGAAAGCGGGAAATGGGGAAAGCCATTTCCTCCGCATGATTTGGGAGGATATCCTATCGTAAACGGGCAGACGATAGGCGGTGATATGCCTGTAGAAGAAGCAGGAAACGGATTGATAATGACTGCTGCTATTGCTAAAATAGAAAAGAATGCTTCATATGCAGAAAAGCATTGGAAGACATTGACTCAATGGGCTGAGTATTTATTGGAAAACGGAACGGATACCGGTGATCAGCTTACTACAGATAATTTTGCAGGAGACTGTCCTCATCATGCTAATTTATCCGCCAAAGGTGTTTTGGGTATTGCAGCGTATGCACGTCTGGCAGAAATGCTGAATAAGAAAGAAGAAGCGGAGAAGTATATGAATGCTGCCGGTGAGATGGCTAAAGAATGGGAAATGGCTGCTTATGCGGGTGACCATTACCGACTGGCTTTTGACCAACCGGATAGTTGGGGGATGAAGTATAATCTGGTGTGGGACAGGCTGCTTGGCTTGAATCTTTTCCCGGAGAGAGTTATTCAGAAAGAGACGGATTTCTATCTTACTAAGATGAATGAGTTTGGATGTCCGTTGGATAGCAGACATAGTTATACGAAAGTGGATTGGACAGTATGGACTGCTTCGTTGAGTGCTGACCGTATGCAATTCCGTAAGCTTATGTTGCCGCTTCATAAGTTTATGAATGAGACTACAGATCGCACACCAATGGCTGATTTGATAAATACGGATGGGAAAACTATAGTAGGATTTACGGGGCGTACTGTAGTAGGTGCCTATTTTATCAGGTTGTTGGAAAAGGAATAATTAGAATCTTAATGTCTTTTAGAAGGTATATTCGGAGCAATATGATATAGTTGATTTATTATTTTAAATAAAAACATTATGAATATGAAAGGTTTATTTTATTTAGTTGTTACTATGGTAGTAATAATTGCATGTACAAATGAAGAGTTTGATGCTAATTCAGAAGTTAAGAAGGAAGAAGTTAAAACAAAGATTGCATCATTAGCTGAAAAATATGATGTAAACGTCGATTTCTTTGAGATTAATCCTTCAGAAAAAACTGAAAATGAGATGTCATTAGAAGAAATTGAAGAATTGTTTCGTGATATAAAACAACTTAGAGAACACCCTGTTGAATTAAAGATGTATAAGGATAAAGAAGAAAATGGCTGTATGTTTTATTCTACTAAAGAGCAGAAACCTAGTGTGCCGCTTGCTAAAACACGTAGTGAAATTTATTCATTCAGTGATTGGATTTGGAATCTTACATGGTTTAGTGTAACTTTGATCGAAGATAACAAAAATGTAACAGTAATGACAGATATAACAGGATTATCAGTTTATACGTATTCTCAATCTTATGCGAGTGGCTATGTATCAGGAAATGCTATATCATTTAATAGTACGGGGAAAATTAAGGCAACTATAACTCAGGTTGTTGGCTTTAACCTTTCTTATGTTATTAATTCTTCAGGGACATACGATAAGAGTGCGGGAAAGGGAAGTGTTACAGTTTCTGCATATTAATGATTATTGAGAATAAAAATTATGATTATGCCTCCAATGTTTTTTGAAATTGTTTATGTTCTGATTTTGTTGATTGGGATATTGGTCGTGTTGAAAAGTCATCAACTTACTAAACCATATAAATATTTATGGGTCATTTTGGTTTTGTTATTTAATCTGTTAGGCATAATTGCCTTTTTGATATGGAAACAGTATCTTAACAAAATGAGCAATAGTGGATCGCATGGAAATGTCTGATTTGATATATAATATGAATCGGGTAAACTTTTTTCTCTATGCTCTTTGTAAATCCGGGATGGATTGAATAGACCATTGAAACTGGTTGTTTTTCTTTGATTTAGCCACCGTTATTATGATGGTGGCTAAATTTCTTATCTTAGATAAAGATACAGGAGGTGCCCCTTTTTTCATAAATGCCATTGTCGTTTCTGTCTATAACCATAAAACATACTTGAAATCGGAAGTTTTTAGGGGTATACCCCTAAAAACTTCCGATTAATTATTTATATTTGTGTCTATAACCCTAAAAACTTCAGTTGTATGATTAATCGTGAACTTTATATGGAGCAAATCACTCCTTTTATTGATAAGCCATTTGTGAAAGTTATCACTGGTATTCGTCGCTGTGGCAAGTCGGTCGTGTTGCGTTTAATTCGTGAGGAACTTTTACGAAGAGGAGTATCTGAGGATTATATTATTTATATGAACTTTGAAAGTTTCGAGTGGATAGACATGAAGGAGGCGAAGGCGTTATACGCTCATATTCGGGAAGCTACGAAAGCCCCGGGAAAATATTATATTCTCTTGGATGAGATTCAGGAAGTTACAGATTGGGAAAAGGCAGTGAATGCCTTTTTGGTTGACTTGGATGTAGATATTTATGTGACAGGTTCTAATTCACGTTTACTATCTTCCGAGTTTTCGACTTATTTGGCAGGAAGATACGTTGCCTTTCACATTATGACTTTATCCTTTAGAGAATATCTATTATTTCATGATCTCCCGCTGACAATTTCTGTATCCGACCGTAAAACGGAGTTTCTGAAATATCTTCGTATGGGAGGATTTCCGGCTATTCATACGGCAAACTATGATTATAATGCTATCTACAAAATAGTGTATGATATTTATTCTTCTGTCATTCTTCGTGATACCGTGCAGAGGCATAGCATTCGTAACGTAGAAATGCTTGAAAGAGTGGTGAAGTTTGTTTTTGATAATATTGGGAATAAACTAAATGCGAAAAATATTGCCGACTATTTCAAAAGTCAGCAACGGAAAGTAGATATCAATACGATTTATAATTATCTCAATGCTTTAGATAGTGCTTTTGTCATTCAACGTATACCACGTTATGACATCAAGGGCAAAGAGATTCTGCAAACCAATGAAAAGTATTTTGTAAGTGATCTTTCATTAATTTATTCTGTGATGGGATATCGGGACCGCTTAATAGGGGGAATGCTCGAAAATTTGGTTTGCATGGAGTTGAAACGCCGCGGATACGAAGTATATGTAGGTAAACAGGATGAAAAAGAAGTTGATTTTGTAGCCATTAGGCGTGAAGAGAAAATATATGTGCAGGTTACTTATCAACTTGGCTTGCAAGCAACCATCGATCGTGAGTTTGCCCCTTTACTGGCAATTGATGATCATTATCCTAAATATGTGGTTAGTATGGATGATCTATGGCAAGATAATATTGAAGGGGTTAAGCATCGGCATATAGCCGATTTTCTACTTGATGAGTGGTAAAGACGGACTAAAGCTTTAGTCCGTCTAACAAATCTAAATAAATCCCGATAGCCTCTTCTATCTCTTTCAGCATAATATACTCTTCGGCTGTATGTGAACGTGAAGAGCGTCCCGGACCGATCTTTACCGATGCAAAGGACATCAATGCCTGATCTGACAAAGTCGGGGAACCGAAAGGTATGCGTCCCATCTTCACCGCTTTCTGTACGAACGGATGTTTCTCATCAATTCGTGAAGAGTTGAGGCGGAACGAGCGGGCTTTCGCATCGCAGGCTATATGCTTTCTGATCTCTGCAAATAAATCTTCGTTGGAGTAAAGTTCGTTGCTTCGGATATCAACAACAAATGTACATTTATCGGGAACTACATTGTGCTGAGTGCCTGCATTGATGACCGTAACGCTCATTTTTACCGGTCCGAGTAAAGGTGATTCTTTCTCGAAACGATAATCACGGAACCAGGCGATATCGTTCAATACCTTATAAATGGCATTATCTCCTTCATCGCGTGCGGCATGTCCGGCTTTTCCCGTAGCAGTTACATCCAGTACCATCAACCCCTTTTCGGCAATGGCAGGTTGCATCTCCGTAGGTTCGCCTACGATAGCGAATGAAACAGGGGGTAACCCCGGTAATACACTTTCAATTCCCTCCTTACCCGAAACTTCTTCTTCGCAGGAAGCCAGATAGATGAGATTGTAATTTTGAGAAGTGCGACATAGTTGCAGGAACACCTGTAA
>CDZJ01015624.1_pt1 | contig 66443 bp, 67 predicted proteins | sample 557391 | NCBI WGS metagenome assembly CDZJ01 (sample SAMEA3182111, study PRJEB8094) | gut metagenome | biome: human; feature: gut; material: Stool; isolation source: human stools | place: Canada | collected 2013-05-07 | reverse complement strand
CATCTACACCATCCTCTTGGATTAGCGAGTAAATCGTCACTATGCAGTCAAACGGGGCAACGTAAGAGAGTGATGTGATTCCGTCTTCCAACTCTATGGTTATCGTCTGAGCATTCGGATTCTCAACTCCTAACGCCCCGGCACTGCTACCATAGACAGTTAAACTACCCCCCCCCAACTACTTACAGCCCGTTTAGGCACAAACAGACTGCACAGCAGCGACATCAGTTTTTTAAGCATTGAAACCTCCTCTCATTTGTGATCTTGCATTGACTTTCTGCTGTAGCTCGTAAGCCAAAGCGGTCGGAAACTCGGGCCATGCCACGAACGGGAAACCCTCGACCTCAGGCAAGTTTCTCAGTGCTTGGCGATAGGTCTCAAGGGCCGTTCTGTCTTCGTCTTCCAGAGCAGAACGTTTGGCTCCTGCTGACCGCGCCACGGTGATGTCAGGCAGTTTCACATAGTCGTCTGTATCCGAGATTCGAGCATTGCGCTCTGCTTTGATCTCGTTGCTGTAGCGCTCTTTGCAAAAGTCATCGGAGTTTTCCGGAAGGTCTGCCTGTGTGTAATATTTCCCATCAGCACTCTGATACAGCTCGTCAGTAATCAACTGAGATTTGACTGCGAACTGCTGACCCGTCTTGAACTTGACTTTGGCTTTACCGATCAACGGTTTTTCCAACACTTCTACCTTCAGGTTGTCAGCTTTCAGCTTAGGCGTTGTGAAGGTGTAGAGGTCATAGCCATACTGGAAACCCTCTGGACGATTAAGCGGCTCAATCGGAATTTCCTCTTGAACCTTGTCGCCTTTCAGGTACTTCTTATCAACCAGTGCGATAAGCTCGATTGAGCACGGCTCGACATGGAACCCTTGAACGTCCGACAAGGACGTGATTCTGCCGTTGCCCATCTTCACGCCGTAAGCGGCCACTGGCTTAGATAGCGCCTTGGATAGGTACTGCTGCTTAATCTCTGCAAGAGTTGTCATGCCTGATCTCCGTAATGCTCGTCGCAGTAGGCAAAAGCCAGAACGTGGAAAACTTTGTCACGTGCTTTGGAATAGGAAATCCTCTTGCCGGTTTCCGGATTGAAATTACGAACGTCCACACAAGCGGAAGTGTCGGTAACAGTGAAACCATTCTTAAGCACAAGGGTGCATACCATCGTGCCTGTACCCGCCACATGGTGGTAATCGGCATGGTCGATCATGGCATCCACCGATTCAGGACTGATAACAGGGTATTTACAGGCTTTTCTAACTTTTTCTCTAATCTCTTGAGTGTTCATGTTTTATCTCCTTATGAATCAGATTCGTTTTCTAAAGCGTCGATTTCGGCTTGAGTGGCTCCGTTATCTAAGCAAAGCTGTTTGAGAATTGGCACGAGATAGGCCTCGATCTTTGAGCCCAAAGTGCTGGTCACCCAGGCCGCTATCGCAGAAGCAAAAGACGCGGCGAACGCCGCGGCCCAGCCGATGTTTGTTCGAGCTTGCGCCCGCTGAGCGTCTGTAAGATTGTTCTGCTCCGTGTACAAAATAGCCGTCGGTGCCTCGCCCGGATCGCCTTTTGGCCCGTCATTACCCGGGTCACCCTTCAAACCGCTAGGGCCTTGAACTGAAAGTTTTATCCAATAGTTTTCGTTGGTAAGTTCTGTTCCGGCGGGTGCGGCTTTAATCGCTTCATAGACATAACCGTCGGCGTCCTTCACTCGGTCAAGAATGTTGTATGCGGTCGTAGCGCTATAGGTGCCTTTCCACGTGTAACGCACCTTTCCGATATTAAGTGTTGGCATAGGTAGCTTCTACCTCCCCGTTGTCGTTAATAGAAAATTCAGCAGGCGCAAGACCCACGTATTCGAGCTGAAGCATTCCCTCTCCGTTTACTTGGAACTGTCCGAAGCAGGTGGCATAGGGACTCTGACCCATAGGCCCCGCTTCACCCCGCTCACCCGCGGGCCCCGGACTGCCCTGCAAACCGCGCTCACCGCGGGGGCCGCGCAGGTTTGAAATCTTTGCTCCGACTGTGGCGGTTGTCGCGGTTACAGCAGTAACTCGGTACAGGTCCCCGTTGGTTGTATTAAGAACGAGGTCTCCTGCCTTGATGTATGTAGAAGGCGTCAGGTTCGATAACGGAAATGTTTCGTTCTCGGAGATAGTCGGGCTTGTGCGGGTAGAGAATCCTGATTGCGAAGCAACCGTCTGAATCTCTTGGAGTATCTGCTGACAGGTCAGCTTGTCGTCGTTCGTTGCGCTGGCATTGGCCTGAGCTTGCGCCGCCAACGCTTCAATGGTTTGAAACGTCAGCATCATTGCGTCAATCTGTGCCTTGATCGCCTTCACCTCTGCAACGTCTGCTTCCACCGTGGCGTACACAGACTGAGCCAACTGCGCATACTCTCCGGCGGTCGCAGCGACCTCCAAGACTTCAGTCAGCACTTCTTCAGGCGTCTTGTCCTGCGTGTACGGCACGACTAAAGCTCGGTCCGCAAGAAGTCTTACCTGCTGAATCAGCGCGCAGAGCTTGTCAAAAACCTCATTTAGAGTCTTAGGAGAAAAAGACCCGAGGTTCATCAGATGCGTCTTTTGCAGATACGGAATGGACGAGACAATGCGGAACTTCAAGTCTGCTGCGGGCGCCGTTGTAAACGTCACGCTCCCGCCCGGGTAGCCCTCTTGATCTTCGTTGAGCGTCACCGAGTAGAGGTCGCTCGACATCACTTTCTCGGAGGACTCCCCTGTTGCCTCGTAAATCGTGATGTCGGTACCCGCGTCAAAAACCTTGAAGGCGAAGGCGTAAGTCTTGGTCGAGCCGTCGCCCACCAAGAGCTGAGAACTCCGCGCTTCTGTTGAAATACTCATAGCTTCTCCTTTTTCTTGGCAATTCTGAATGAGCGTTACGGCGTCAAGTATCAGTATTCCGAGTAGCCGAAGATGACAGCCAACGGGTTATCCGTCTTGCCGCGTTCGATAGCGTCGATACCCGTCATGGCGCGAGTGATCGGAGCCGCAGGCAGTCCGAATATGGCGCCCGTCATGTTGGTAAGCGACTTCCAAAAAGCCATATCGAAGTCACCTTGCTCGACCTGCTGAGCAAAGCGGCGCACGTCTTGGAACTTCTTCATACCCGACGGCCCTGTATAAGAATCCGTAATGCCCGAGAACTCACGCAGGAAAACGAAGAGACCGAGGTTAAAGTCAACGACAGACCACGGTGCTTTTTCCATGCAGTGCTCCCACCAATCGTCAGGGTCGGCGCCCGCGACGCCTGCCTTAATGCCCTCGCGCAAGAAGGTTTCGATCACGGGCTGGAAGCAGAGCAGGAGAAGCGCGTCGGCGGCAAAAGCCATTCTGCCCTTGGTGTGTTTGCTCACCATCACGGTATTCAGAATGGAGTTAAAGAACGTGTAGAAGACCGTAAAGATTCGAGACAAGGGACCGCCGCGCTCGACCGCAGACAAGTCCATAAGGCGCCCGCCGCCTTGAGCGTCAACCACTGCGCGGTCTGCGCGGGCGACGGCCTCGGCGTCAACGCACCCCTCGGACAGTGCTTTCTCATAAGCACCGAGCCACGTGGGTACGTCCACCAACATCTGAGTGAAGACAATCATGGAGTAGGCATAGCGTTCCACGTTGTTTCTGAAGCGTCCTAACGAGCTTTCGGAATAAGCCTGAATCTCGGCCAATTCTCTAAAGCGCGTTCTTGCGCGGTTCTCAAACGCACCGCTCTTGCCCGCGGCGAACTTGAAGGCCGCTCTCGGCCCCATTGTCAGGAAGCGAGACAGACCCTTGGCAGTCCACTTATGACCGATGACCGCTGTGGTATTGATAATGCCGATGGGCTGAACAATAGCCGTGATGACGTTCAGACCCAACGCGGCAATAGAGACACCTGACGTGACCACTCGGGATATGGCGTCAAGACCCTCGGGCTGAGAGACATTCCCTGTGGCAATAGCTTTGCGCCACTCGTCGATAGCACCCACTGCACGAGGCCCCCAATAATCCGCGAGCGTCGGGCTGACTCGTTTCAGAATCTTGCCCGAGTTCACTACCCACTCTTCCCAAGCGAGACGGTGGATTTCCGCGTCGAGGCCCTCGAAGGCCGCACGCAAAGTCAGTGTCACAGCAAGTCCCTCCACTTTCTTGGCGCGCTTCTCTAAGAAGCCTTTAGCGGTGTTCTGACTGCGGGAGGCCGCTGCTACCTGACTCAAGGCGTCTTTCATGTTGGCGAGCTCCTCTCCCTTCACGCTTGCCAAGCGATCGTAGACAATGGGGTAGTAACCACCCTTAAGATTTACCACGGTGCCGTCGGCAAGACGGAAGGAGATAGGACGCGGGGGAACTAGCTCAGGCGTTCTGCCTGTCAAGCGCTTGGCCTGCGCCATAACTTCGGGCTGAAGCTCGGCGAAGGTATCCCATACTTCTTGGACGGCTTCGAGCTCTTCCTTGGTAAGGGTCTGACTCACGATCTGAGCCATCTCAGCGGCAGTGAGTTTGCGCCCTCCTGTCGCAGGTTTCCAAAGCTCGGAGCCTGAGACCAAGCGGTCAAGGTTTCCGTCGTTGCCCATGTTCAGCGCCATAGCGATGACTTGGCTTCGCGTGAAACTCGACTGCGCAAAGTCGTAGTAGCGCGCTTTTTCAAAGGTCTTGCGGCCGAGAATCTTGAAGGCTTTGAATAAACGTTTGGCAAAATGAACCTTCAACTGCTCCTCGTGCGTTGCCGCTTCGTCTGCGGGCTTAATAATGGCCTCGAAAAGATTGCCGTTGCGCTTACCGTCCATTGCCGCAAAGAGCGACGGAATACGAGCGTGCGACATTCCGATCTTATCGAGCGCGTCTTTGACCTTGGCACGAATGCCGACGTTTTCCATTGCACCCTTGGCCTCGATACCGTGCTTCTGCGCATTGGCGATCACGCCGTCGGCAATTCCGACTGCGACGGTATCCAGCTCTATGGTCTCTCCTGCGAGTTCTACCGTGTTCACGTCGCGTCCCAACTTCATAAGCTGACGCACTGCGGCTTCCAACTCCTGCGCTAATTCAACAGGCAGGTTCTTAGGGTCGGCGTCCTTACCTCCGAAGGCATCGCGAATGCGGATCTCTAAGTCGTCTTCGATGTTGGGCTGAATCTCGCCCTGATCTTTACATTCCTGACTGAACTCAGAGATCGACACGGCGTCTCGGGTTAAGTCCTCGGAGACGCTGTAGCCCGCAGTGGCGAGGAGCCTCTGCGCCATAATGAGGTAGCGAGTGGAAGTACCCTTGATCTCCTTACGGTTCTTAATCCGCTTGTAGAGCTTCTCTGCTCGGGACTGCTGCTTCTCAATCTTCGTTGCTTCGTTCGCTAAGCAAAGCTGATAAAGCTCCTGTCTTTTCAGAAGTGCGGCCTGCTTTAGGTCTCCGCGCTTTAAAGCCGCGAGCGCTTGACGAGCTTTAGCGGCGGCCTGATTGCGGTAGTTCTCCGCATGAATCTCTCTCGGAGTCTTGCCCTGCAAAGCCTCTCGCGCCACGTCCGCAAAGAAAGCGGCGTCAACGGTGCGGTTCTGAGAGCGTTCCAAAGCGTTGATCTCTATTGCCACAACTCGTGCGGCCGCGTCTTGGCAGACCGCTTCGTCGGCAAGTTTCTTAATCGCCTCGGGGCTTGCGATCTCGCTTCGCTCCGTATCCATTCTCTGCTGGACTCGGGTGTCCACAATGGCGTCGATGTCAGCGTTGGCGAGCAGGTCTTTAACCATCTCGTCGGCGCTTGTGTAGCCGCGGTCACGTGCGAGGTCTTGCGCGCTCACTTGGCTTGTGCCCTTGGTGTGAACGTAAAGGAGCTTAGCCTTCTTTAAGGTCTCGATTTCCTCGTCGGTGAAACCGAGTTTAGAGAGCTCGCTCTTAGTGAGTTTCGGGCGGTACTTCGTGCCGTCGGCCTGCTCTTCTCCGTCGCGCAAGAAGGACATCAACTGACCCACGCGGGTCTGATCGAACTTAGCTCTCTCCTCTTTGGCAAACTGCTTGCGTGCTTCGTCGGCGGCTTTTGTCAGCTTCTTTTCGGCTTTGAGCTGTAGGCGGCCTTGGCGGTGCATATTCTTTACCAAAGCGGCAACGAGGTACTCATAGGCCTGCGCGTCGCGCTCCTGCAAAGTGTCCTCGTAGTCTTGGAGCGCACCCGGCTCCACTAGGCCCGCGAACTGCTCCATCAGGTCAAACATCTGACGGCGCATTTTGGCTTCCGTCACCTGTTCTTGGGCGATAAAGAGATTGTCGAAAAGCTCCTTGGTCTGCGGATTGAGTTCTGCTCCGGGGATACCCGAGAGAACGTAATAGACCTTTTTCAAGAAGTTGGAGAACTGACGGAAGAGCGCACGCAAGCCTCGCGTCGGTGCGCGTCCGTCCATGAGATATGCCTCATAGGTGCGGGCGAACTTCTCGTGCAAAGGACGTTGCTGTTCTATTGTCATGGCGTCCCACTGCGCAAACGAGTCAATGCCCAACCACTTCATAGCCGCCTTAGTTGCGTCGAGATAATGCTTCTCGCCCTCGGTGAGTTCCTGTGTCTTAGCCTTGTTCTCCAAGTCTTCTGCAATAGCGATACGGTTATGCAGGAACCAATGGCCTGACTCATGCACAAGCGTACTCGGGTCGGCAGAGGCCCAGCGGACGATGGTGTTCTGACTCGGGAAGAACTCGCCCTTGGAGCCGTTGCTCTGCGTAAGACCCGCGGCGTTGGCTTGCGCGGGATTGGCCACTTGCTTGAGGCCGTGCGCTCTCCAAAACTCCGTAGGCGTCATGCCGAGGTCTTGCGCCGCTGTCATTGCCAAAGACAAGCAGAGTCCTGTCATGGCGGCCTGCTCTGTCTGCGGCGCGCCCGACTTCTCGAAGACCGAGGCGATCTCCTTAGTTAACGCCTTGATTTCACTCGGTGTTTCCCTGGGACGTACACGTTCCAAACGGTTTGCAATTGGCTCGGCGACTTGCGCATTTTGCTCGGCAGATTGTGCATTTTGCCTAGTTAATTGTTCATTTTGCTCGGCGGGTTGTTGCCCCGCCAAACCCTCTGCCACTTGGTCAATGGCCTGAGAAACGGCGTCGGCGATGTCAACTACAGGGTTGTCAGCCTGCTGCTCTTCCGCGCCTTCCTGCGGTGCCTGCTCAGAGGCTTGGCCCTCGCCCTCCATCCCTTCCATTTGATGCAGGGACGGCTCGTCGGCTAAGTGCAGGAGCGGCGCAAGATCGTCGTTGATGTCGGAGCGAGCGATACGCATAAGGTACTCGCCCGCAGGGATTGCGATCTCGCTGCCTGACTGCAAAGCGGCTTGGAACTGCGAGGCGGCGCTCGGAGACAACTGCACAAGAGCTTCTGCAAGCCCTGCGTCCTGCACGGCCTGCGCGTCGATATAGACCTCGGAATGCCCCACGGCGTCCCCGATCTCTTGGAAGTAGCTCTCGGCCACATCAGGTGCGCGTTCGGCCAAGACGTTCTCGCGGGCGAGCTGTCCGAGGTCTTTGAAATTCTGAGTGCGTACTTCGGCCTTTGCCTTCTCCACTTGGCGCGTCATGTAGGCTCGGTGGCCTGCGGTCGCAATCTCCTGCGGCGCGGTGGTAAATTCGCCCACCATTTCCGCCAAGACATCAGACCAAGAAGTGATTCTGCCCTCAGAGGCGATCTGACCTAAGGCTTCGCCCGTGCCGCCGAGCGTGCCTTGAACGGGCGCTTGGACAACAGATTCGGCCATAATGCGGGACGGAGCAGAAAGTTTGGCGTGCAGTGCTTTAGGCAATAACGTCTTGGAGGCAAGACCTGCGGACGCGGCGTCAAGCAGTGCAACGGGGCCTGCGTGGAGCGCCGCTTTCTCCCTAAACTCCGCGAGCTTAGCGGGGTCAGAGATTGCGGCTTGCATGTCCTCAGCGGTCATTCCTCCTTTTCCTTCCTCATTGATCTTCCCCATCAGGGTGGAGTTTCTGTCTAGGCCATAAGAGAAAGCGCCCGTGACTGCGGCGGCACCTGCGGGGCCCGCTAATGCAGAAGCCAAGCCGATAGACGGCATGGCAGGTGCATACTGAATGAAGGACTCCCAAAACAGCTCAGGAACAATTCCCGGATGCGTCAGGATGTAGCTTGCCGAGTCTCCGAGTTCGGTCTGTTGTGCGAACTCCTGCTTGGCCTCAGATTCAGGAAAGAGCGCGCTCATGCGATTGGCGGTTGCCGTCTGCGTTGCGTATTGCCTCTGCTCTTTCTGCAATTCCTCACGCATTCCCTTGATGTTCTGCGTGAAAAACTGCATGGCGATGTTGGCGATGTTCTCGTCCTTAATGCCGAAAACTTCCATAGGCGTCTTGCCCTCGCGAAGTTCTGCGGTCATCTGATCGAGCCGCACCAAACGAGCCGCGGCGTCGTCGAGCTTACCGATGTTGCCCAGCCCCGGCATGGTATTGAAAAGACCGAAAGAACCGCGTGCGATAGCGTTGCGGCTGTCCTTGAACCAACGGGCATCGTCATATGGACTGCCTGTCATCTTGAAGATTGCTTGTTCTAAAAGACCCGCGCTTGCCACGTCGTCCTTGACGAGCTGAGCCTTCTCAGGGTCGGCAACAATCCTTTGGAGATAGACGGGAGTCATTGCCTGCATTGCGGCATAGTCAATGTCCTGCGCCTGTCGGATGGACACTTCTTTTGGCGTCATCTGCGCGGCTTCTGTCGGCGTAATACCGAACTGCCGAGCCACGGCAAAGTTCTTAGCCGCCTGCTCGGGCACGATGTCCTGATTCAAGGCGTCGGTGTAGGAGAGCGCGGCGGACTGCACCGCGGCCTTTTTCATATCATCTTCAAAGGACATAGTTTTTCCTTAATCGTTTCCGAAACCGTCGAAGGTGTTGTTGAGCGGGGTCTTCGCCTCTTCAGCTACTTCGCCGTCCATCTTTTCCTTCTTCCAAAGGGAGCGCGTGTACCATTTGAGGGTTTCGAGCGCGTCGGGGTCTCGGTGGTAGAGCCACTTGAAGGTCTTTCTCACATAGTCCAAGCGAGGCTGAGAGAAGCCGTCGAAAGAGAACCCCTGAAGGTTGGTGTACTGACGGGTGTCGAGATTGACGAGCGCCTCATAAATCTCGCCCTGCGAAGGGCTGGCGTCGGGCAAACCGAGGCGTTCGCGCTTCAAGGTGGCGAGCTGTTTGCCAATGGCATAGAGATTTCCGCGCTTGGTGGTGTTGGCGTCCTTGGCACTGAGCTGAGTAAAGTTCTTTTTAGAGTCGGGCATGATGATGTTGTTCGTGTCGTACTCATGGCTCAAGAACTGTTTGGTCAGGTCATTGAGCGTATTGGCTCCGATCTCCTTACCCTGCCTAGCGAGGACTTGCAGTTGCTCAGCGACAAAGCCCCGGAACATACCGATCATGTCCATACGCTTGTTCTCGTCTAAGTCCTTCCATTCTTGGGCGCCATAGACTTCCTTAAACGATTGAGTCATGCGCTCCATGCTCAGCTCGTACTCGGGCTTGAACTTGCCGACTTGAGCGTCGCGAACGTCGAGCGCCTGCTGTTGGTGCGCCATTGCGTCCTTCTCTTTGAGGCGTGCTCTTTGGTCGTCAAGCGCTTGGCGAACGTCTCCCGGCACGGCGGCACGCACCAACGTATAGCCCGCGTCGCTGAGCTCCAGCAGGGCCTTATCGTTGGTCATGTATTTGGTGTAGAGGTCACGGTCTCCCGACTGATCGTTGTTTCGGAGAGCCTTAACCTTGGATGCGATCTCGGCAAAATCGCTCGGCGTCACACGGTTCTTGAGCTGAACGGGTACGTTGCCGATGTCGAAGCTGTTTTCAAAACACCAATTGAGAATCGCCGCACCGCCGTTCTCGCGCTCCCGCATATCGGATTGCCGTTGCTTTTCCAACTGCGCATAGGTTCGGTCGGTAATGCTGTTGCGGTGCGCGATGTCGAAACTGGCCCTCGGGTCAAGCTCAAGCACCTTGTCTTCCACTTGTTTGCGGGAAGCATACTCTCCGTACTTTTGAAAACTGGCAGGGTCAAAGATCGAGCCGCCGCTACCCGATTTCATAATGGCGGCGTTATATCTTTCTCGAAACTTCGTCACATAGTCGCGGCTGTGCGGGCCGAGGTAGTCGAGATAAGACCCGCCCTTCTTGGCGGCCTCGGTCAGTGCCTTCTTAACCGCACCTTCCCCTGCGTGGTACGCGGCGCTTGCCAATTCAAGCTGACCGCCGAACTGACGCACGAGGTAGTTGTAATGCAGAAGTCCAAGCTCGATGTTGTAGTCTCGGTCTTTCAAAAACTTCTCTTTATCCCATACAACGCCGTTTCGCTTGGCGGTTTCCTCAGCAGTACCGATCTGCATTTGCGCCGCACCGTAAGACCATTTACTTTGGTCTTTAGGCACCGAGCCGTCACGGTAACGCCCGACAAGCACTTGGCCCGTCTTGGTATCGAGCTGATGTCCGCCGCTTTCCATCCCGATACAAATGCCGAAGCCGTGCTCGGCAGTACCGAGCTTGTACGGCGGCATTCCGTTGTGGCCGAAGATTTCCGTGTTGCGCGTCAGGCTTCTTGCCACGCTGTCCACCATGTTGGTGTCGTTGATCTTGTTGGCTTCCTGATCGACCAAGTTACGCGTGCGTACAAGATCGGAAGCCGTCATCAGATCACCGTGTTCTTTCAGAAGGCGCTGTGCGTCAACGATAGCTCGGGGGTCGTTTTGGATGTCGGCAAGAATATTGGTAATGGCGCCCGCCACGCCCTTGGATACCTGCTCTCGGGCATAGACCTGCGCCGCGGCATTATCCAGGCCGAGGTGTTCTCGGGCATAGAAAAGTGCATTGCTGTCAACGAGTTTCTGATTCGCTTCAAAAGACGCAGGGTCGTTGACCACTTTAATCATCCCGTTGATACCAATGGCGATGTTGCCCTCGGCAGAGGACTTTTTCCATGCGTTGTTTTGCTCCAAGACAAAAGCACTCGCGGAGTTATAGACCTGATTGCGACGATTGATGTAGTAGCGGTCTTCAAACTGCTTCAACATCTCAGGCGTGAAGCCTTGGGTGTATTGACGCTTCGCGGCTTCCAATCCCTCGTCCACGCGCTGAGCAAGACCCTTGCCATCTTCGTCGGGCATACAGGCCTTCTCACCGTAAAGCTGTCTCCAACCGCCCTGCGGCTTGCCATCCTCACCCGGAACGCCATAGGTGCTCTCGGTGATATAGCGCTCCAAGTCGCCTCGTGCTCGCTCGATCTTGGCCTCGTTTTGCTTTTGCTGGAAGTAGAGCGCGGCGCGGGCCATAGGCTCGTAGTTCGGCTGCTTGACCTGCACGCGACCCGTCGGGTCCATGAAATCGGTTGTGCCGACGTTGACGGTCGGGATTAAGTCTTGTGTCTGATTCGGAATTAAGCCTGCCATTATCTTCTCACTCCTACTCCTGCTTTAAAGGATTGCCAATAGCTTGCGACGCGCCCCGCGCCTTCGAGTCCCGCGGCAAATGCATTGCCCAGCGCCAAGTCGCTGTTAGCCGAGCCCAAAATACCCAAGGCGTTGGACTGCCCCGTCAGAGACGCGCCCTTTGCGGCGTAGCCCCAAGACTGCGCGATAGCGTTGAGTTCAGCAGTCTTCATGTCCTCGCCCTTCAAAAGATCAGTCGTCGCCATAATCTCTGCGATGTTGCCTGTACCGAGCGCGATACCGTTGGCGGCGGCCCGCGTTCTCTGCGTGGCCTTGGTCTGTGCGGCTTTACGAGTGAGTCTCCCGATAATGGCCTCTCCCTGCCGACGGCTCATCTCGACGCCCATCTGCATAGACTCGGCATTGTTAGCGGCGATCTTGCTCTGCGCTTTCTGCACTGCGGCCTGCGTCTTAGAAGAGGCCCAAGCGCTGTAAGCACTGCCTAAAGCCTGACCCACTGTCAGCCCTAAGCCCACAAGACCGAAGGTGTTGCCCCAGTCGGTCTCCTGCTTGGTGCCTTGGTTCTGCGCGGCCCTCGGCTCATAGCCGTAGTCGAGAAAGGCCTCCTGCTGGGCGGGCGTAACGGGGCCGAGCCTTGCAAGCTCGAACTGCTCCTGCTCCGCGGGCGTGAAAATTCGCGGCGTATTGGTTTGATAACTGTAGTAAGAAGACATGAAAATCCCCACGTGGTTGTGGGGATAAGGTAACGCTTCAAATTGTCGTCAAGTGTCAGCCCGCAAGGTCAACAGTAAGACCCGTAATCTTCAGCGGCAGGGGGTCAGCCTGCCTTACGCAGACCTTTCCCTCGTCCTTCCAAGAAGGCGTTGTCAGCACGGCAACAGTGCCTGTCACGGCATTCGGCGGAGCACCATACGGCTCGTCCGTTCTCTGCTTGTTCTCGGTCAGCTCTTCGAAGGACGGCCCGACCCAAATGCCGCTCGAACGGTAGACCTGTAGCCAAGCCTTGTTGATGTTGGCCGTGTGGCCTCGACCGTAAGAGCCGTCGTTGAGCTGAATGGCAATCGGTAAGGTCTGAAGTTCTGCGGTGATCGGCAATCCCACGTGAATGACCGAGTGCTCTTCCGGTAAGGTAATCTTCCCGTTTTTCACCTTTTGCGGCGGCATGACGGCCCCGTCCCCAAGCACTGCCACGGTACAGCCTTCGAGGTGGTTAAGCCCTTGAAGTGTCGAGACGGGCACGCCTCGGTAAGTAAGACCCGAGTCAACGTAGAAAGACTCTTCCAACGTAGCGGCGGACATAGTGCCCATGCGCTCCACGTAGCGGACGTAGGCTCCGTTCACAAGGCGGCGGACTACCACGTAGAGGCGGTCTTCCTCGCCTTCGGTCACGACGGCGCAGGACTCGAAGTAGCCGTCCTTAGTAGTATGCACGTGCCAAGCGCCGACGTTTTGCTCGGGCAGGTATGTGAGACCATAGAGTTCGCCCTTGTTGGTGGCTCCCCAAATGATCTGCTCGGGAGCGGCGGTAACACTTAAGTCCACGACACGCTTGCCGAGTTCAAAGAGGTGCGGGGCGCGGATGGAAAGGTCGCTGGTAATAAAGCCGTTGGCCTGCCAATTGTAGCCAAGCTCTCGGAGGTGTCCGCCGCGGGAAGCGGCATAGACCGCCGTGTTATTGATGATGACGGGCTGGACGGGAGAAGCACCGATATAACTCTGCGGTTTCACGGAGATGGAGTTCGGCGTCAAGGCGTCGGAGTTCACGGACGTAATGCGGAACTCTGCGGTCTCTGTCAGTGCGAGAAGCTGAGAGATCGGCACCAAGTGCTGTACGCGTGACGCTTGCTGAGCGGCAATACGGAACTTAATGCGGTTGTCGTCCTGCGTCGGGATGGTGTAGCTCATATCCGACTCAGTGCCCGGACGAGTCCCCCATAACATCTGCGGACGGACGCGAGTGCCGCCGAAAAAGCGCCTCTGCTCGTAGTACGTCACACATCCGGGATAGTCGCCGATTGCACCGAGCGACAAGCTCACGGTAGCACCCGAGCCGTATTCAGCATAGACCGTGGCTGTCGGGTTGGTATAGCCTTGGCCGCCGTCGAGGATGTTGACTCGCGTCAGCTTCCCGTTGGCAAACTCAGGCGTAAGAACAGCGCCTCGACCCGTCGGGTCGGTCACGATAATGCCGCGGTGTGTAAAACCATTTGCAAACACACGGCCCGACGCAGGCGCCGTCGTTCTCACCAAGTTGAGACGCACCTGTGTAGTGTCGTCCAAACCGTAACCGTCGATGTTTCCCGCGTCCATTGTCAGCACAGGGTGCGCCGTGCAGTCGATAATCAATCGAGGTTTGACGTAGCCTGAACCTGCCTTCTTGATTCTCAGACCGATCAAGGGCTTTATCGCTACGTAACCCGTCTTCTTTTTATCGAAACCGTGGAAGTCGATGTCATAGACTTTGTTCTTATCCGACTCAAGAATAGGCTCGATCTCAGCTCCGCTTCCCGTACCCGCGTCGTCAACGACGTAAATGTTGTATTGAAAGTAGTTAATGTAATCGACGAGGTTCAATACTTCCCAAGCGTTGTACCAAGCATGATACGCAGGGATTTGCATTTTCCTTTCCGTGCGCCACTCTTCCTGTGAGTCCAGTGTGACGCTCGTAATCTCACCGTTCGGCCCCACGTAGCCCGTGCCTGCGTTCGTGATCGTCGCGGATTGAATGGAACCCGCGGACTGAAAGATCGTGTCATATCGAGGCGGTGTGATGGACTCGTCGGCGGCGATGTTGTCGTCCGTGAAGGTGAGCGCGTTAGTTTCCCCGATGTAGCCATAGACGCCCGACAAGGACTTATAGACGCGGTAGCGGTTAGCGCCTGTTACGGCGCCCCATTGAATGACATTGTTGCTCTCATTGTGATAAAGATTACAAGAGATGGTGAACGCAGTACTTGCGCCCGACTCGATGGTGCCTTCGTCGGTTTCCTTCAAGGCTGTCACCACGTAGCGGACGTTAAAGCGGTTTTCACTGGTATTGCCGTTGGCGTGATATGTCACACCGCTGATGGTAGGCGCAGAGATGCCAAGAGCAAAATCAATGGTCTCTAATCGCCAATCGTAGGCGCTGTAGCGCTTTAATTCCTTCGGAGGATACTTTGTATGCACGAGCGTCAAAACGTCGGCAGACTGCGTGTATTTGATCTCTGCGAGGTCGTCTGCCTCGTAGGGCGTCGTGATCTCGTAAGGAGAGCTGCCCGACATCAAAGTCGCGCCGTTCGTATGAAAGCGCGCATACTTGTCACCGAACTCAATAACCATTGTTTGATCGGACGAAAACTTAAACGGGATAAGGCGCGTTTTCTTATCGGCGTACTTCGTAGCCCGCACGAACTCAAACCCGGGGCGGTTGAAGACTGCGCCTTGCGGGGAGCAGACGAAGTTCTCGCACTTGGCTAGTCCCGTCTTGTACTTCTGATCGTCCACGCGGCCGAACATAGCGGGAGACACAACGCCGCCCGCAAAAGAGACCTGCACACTTTTAATAGCCATTGAAACCTCCCCGAGCTTTTATCCAATCGGGAATGTGCTCTGCTGGCTGATTCTTTTCCTTGGCGTCCTTACGTGTTGCTTCTCCCAAAGCGATCTGATAGTTGCGCATACAGGCGTTCACCACGGTGATGCCCTCTTTGCTCTTAATGATGCGGCCCGCGAGATCGGAGGCTAACCGCCACGCCAATGCGTCGATAAACAAAGAGGTAAAAGACCCCGGGTTCGGCGTGGCGGTTATATAGCGCACAATCGGCAGTTCGCAGTCGGTGTAAAGAACTCGCTGACCTTCCTTGGACTCGATCTCGTAGTGCTCGTTCTCGGGCGCGTAGTAGTGCGTCGTGTCGTTAAGACTCTGCACCGAGATGACCCGAGCGCACTCAGGCGGCAGAACGTAAGCGGCCGCCCATCCGTGCGTGTCCTCGGTCGCGAGCTTGCCCGGCGCCATACGCATGGTTGCAAAGCTCCAATCATGGGACTCAAGAAGAGAACCCAAGGCGCGCTGATAAAACGCCGCGCAAGCCGCCGCGTGCTCACTTCCTTCGGGAGGGTCAAGCGAGATGATCGAGCCGTCCTCGCCGATACGAGATAAAGCGAGGTTACAGATTTGGACTTCACTTGCCATTTACTGCTCCTAAAAAAACGGGCGCACTAGGGCGCCCAAACCTCTTCCATGGAGTGACTCAAATGCAGTTAACCTGATTCTTTACTTAGTCTGCATGTAGGCAGTAGAACCTTTCCAACCGCTCTGCTGCTCCACGCCCCAAGTGATGATCGTAGAAACAGTGGCCTTAGCGTTCGGAGCGCTTTCGCCCGCGGCTTTAGTCGGCGTGTAGTAGGCACGCAGATAGCGCTTTGTGACAGCGGGGAGCGCCATATCGAGGATTAAGCCCTCGTCAGGAATGGTGACCTGCGGACCCGTAAGAAGGTCTGTAAAGGTGCCTGTCTCGGTATCACACTCCTGAATCTTCATTTGGAAAAGACCCGCAGAGCCCGCTTCAATGGTAGCGACCACGTGCAGTACCCCGTTGGAGCCCGGTGTCGGAGAAGCCTGACCGAAATCATAGGTGTTGGTGGATGCGGCGGCCGCGGTTACGACTTGGCCGTCGGAGAGTTCGTTAAGTTTGTCAACAATCATTCTTTTCTCCTAATTAGGCGTCAAACGGAACCTTGGACTCGCCAAATTCCAGAGCGTCGCAGATAGCGATAGGGATACCGTCGTACTTGTCAACGTCCTGACCTGCGACTTCAGAGATACCGTAGCGAACGTTCTTAGCGTGTTTGAACTGTTTCTTGAGGCAGTTCTTGACGGTGCGGTTACAGCAGATCACGAAGCGTCCGCCGTTTGTCAAAGAAGGCATACGGTTAATCGCGTCGGAGAGCAGATCGTCAAGATCAACGGCGCCTGTATCAGAAGCGTCGGCTTTCAAAGCGGCCTTGGAGATATTGGCGATGCGGACGACATAGCGCCAATCGCGAAGCACGAGGCCCACGTCCCAAGAGAATTTAGTGCGGGTAACGTCGAACTTGCCGCCGTTGGCGTCTTCGGTTGTGCAGATACCCTTGTCTTCTGTCTTGAGACCCGCGGAGGAACCCTTCGGATAAGTCATAAAGAGCGTACGCGGAGAGCAGCACATGACCCAAATAGAAGTCAAGTCAGAGGACTTGCCGGAAGCAATCGTGCCGCCGCCGTCGATAACATTAACAGCGTTGTCAGCCGCGGACTTCTTGCCTGTGGCATAGCGAGCGGTCAGACCAAGAATAGCTTCGGGGTCTTTCTTGTTGTCGCCGTAGAAGATAGCGCGGTCAACTTTCTGATTCATAGCTTCAACGAAAGCAAGTTCTTCAGTGAAGCGGAAGTCTTTATCCCAGCCATTGATCTCAAGAAGCTGAGTATCAACTTCGGCCCAAGCCTCGATACGACCGAGGGAGTCTTTGACCTGTTTGGTTGTGGATTTAGACGGCTGGACGCCCCAATTGAGTTTTTTCCATGCAACGGTCGGAAGGCCTGTGCGAACGGTAGTCACGTGTTCTGTGACGCCATTGGCCTCGATGGTTGTCATGTAGTTACGAAGCTCGCTTGTTTCGTTAAGGGCTTCGATGATGTCAGTATCGACGCGCTTGTCGGGGCCCATGCGAGACGCGATATCAGCAAGCGTCGGATTGTATTTTGCGTTGGTGGACATTTCCTCTCCTTCTTGATTACTTCATGTTCGGGGTATTCGGATAGCGGACGAAAGGCTGAGTCTGCGGACCGTTGCCTGCTCCCACGCCTTGGTCTTCTTGGAGCGTCTTGCCGACGCGGTAAAAGAGTCTGAGAATCTCGGGGTTGCAGCCGAGACCCGAGACAGCGAGAACTTTCTTCAACTCAGGCGTGGCGTACTTGTCGTAGGCGAGCTTGGCTACTCCGAGATTACGGTTGTAGTTGGCGCCCCCGATTTCAGCGTCGGCCTTGGCCGAAGCAATCCATTCGTTGGCGTAGCCTGCAAGTTTCTGCTGAAGATGCGCGGCAACTGCTGGTGTCATGGAGCTGACGAGCTTCTGCGCTTTCTCCTGAGAGAGACCCAGCTCTCGGGCGGCGGCGCCGAAGTCTTTGGCGGATTCCTCAGAGAGCTTGCCGTAGTCACCCATGTCGAACTCAGCGTAGTGCTCGGGGGCTTCGCTTACCGGCTTGTTATCCTGCGGCGCGGGATTCTCGCCCAACGGATTGGGAAGTCCGCCCTGCTCGCCTAACGGGTTAGGCATTCCGCCCTCAGTTGTTGCTCCTGCGGGAGCGGGTGTCGGCGCCGGTGTCGGAGCCGGTGCAGGTGTAGGGGCGGGCGCCGGAGTCGGAGCCGGTGCAGGTGTAGGGGCGGGCGCCGGAGTCGGTGCCGGTGCGGGTGTTCCGCCTTCTAAGCCTTCTGCCATTTTTTAATCATCTCCTGTTGCATTAACAAAAACTTGTGCGGGCAAAGCACCTGAATCTCTTCAAGAAGCCGATAGCCCAACTGCTTGCGTCCTTCCGTGAAGGCCATGTCAATTGCCACATCCGCGGCCTTCGGGTTGTAGGTCGAACAGAAGACGCCGCTTTCGCTCATCAAGGACCAAACGAAGCGACGGCCCTGCTCGGTTGACAACACGGTTTCGAGATCGTTTTTTCTCTCCTGCAAGACCTGTTTGGTCTCACGTTCGAGGACTTCGCGTTCACGCTCCCGTGCGTCCCAATCGAACTTTTCAGAATTGTCAACCATCAAAATCTCTTCAAGTATCAGTTAGTAGCCCGTAAACGCCTGCATGATCTGCTCGGGGCTTTGTCCCTGCATAGATATACCCATGTTCTTGGCGGCCTGAGTTGCCCCTTGGAGCTGTTCCATAGCGGCGGCCTGCTGTTCAGCCTGCGCTCTCTGCTCACGGATGACGGCGACCTTCTTGCCCGAGACAATGAAGCGCGGGTCAACGCCCAAAGCGTCGGCATACCACTGCGGCCAAAAATCAAGATTGACGTTATCCACGATGTCGGGGCGCATACCTGCGAGGTTGCCGAGCACCGAGAACATACGGTCTACGGAGTTGGTGCTAATGGCTTTCTGAGCCTGCGCGAGGATGGAAATAAACTCGACGTTTAACTGCTGGCCTTGAAGGTCTTCAGGGAGCGGCGGCAGAAGGTCTGCCTGCACGAGCTTGTTAAACACGATGTTGATTAAGGGGTCGAGCATTTCAGCGTTCAAGCGTTCGAGCACGGGTCCCATCAGCAGCATCTTCTCCTCGTGCCGCTCGGTGACCTCGGTCGCCGTCATGGTCTTGTCGGTAGAGTTGACCATCAGCATGAAGATGTCTCGGTAGAAGGCCTCGTTAATGCGTTGGCGCACATCCTGAATATCGACAAGGAGAGAGTTCAAGTCGAGATCAACCATGTAGGCGGAGCGAATTTGCTGAGCCTGCTGTGCGTTGGAGTAGGGAATAACGCCGCCCGGCAAGAACTGCGTGCCCATGTTTTTCATTTCACTCGGGATTAAGACGGGCGGGTGGACTTTGTAGTCAATCGCCTGCGACTTACGGAACTGCATTTGCTGTAGCTGGCAAAGGTCGCCCAACGCCTCCATGCCCGGACTCGTTCCGTAGATGTCGCCGCCTGTCACGGACCAACGGGCGCACATAGCGGGGAACTCGGTAAAGCCTGTTTCACGCAAGACCTTGCCTTTGTCGCCGCTCTTCTCGAAGTACACCGACAAGTACGGCATATTCTTGGCGTCGGTCTTCCTCGGGTCTCGTTCCGTGCGAGGCTCAATCGCGTTGATAACCTCAACCCACTCGTCCATCTGACCGCGGTCATACAGGTCTTTGACCGTGCGGCTCACGTTCTCAAGGCCGAACTCCTGCACGAGCATAGCGACCGTCATACGAAACTCGCGGTACACGGTATTGACTCTGCCTCGGGAGTCCGTCGCGATAGCGAACTCTCCGATGGTAAGCGGGTGACAGTGAATCACGCGGTCGAAGTCGTCATAGATCAGCGTTGCAGACGTGCCGAAGGCGCCCAACTCCTCATAGGCCATTTGCAGAGCGCGGTAGGTGTTGGACTTGTAGAAGACCATCTGCATGAGAGAGGTGACCTGCGACATCCAAACTTTGACCTCATAGCTCTCGTCAAGCTCAGGATTGAACGTCGTCAAACGGAACCACGGGCGAGCGGGGCTAGTCATGCCCGACATCATGCCGCCCGACAAGGTTCTCAGTGCTCGGGTGCCCGTGCTGTCGAGAATCTTGCGGAATGCGGCCTTGCCTCCGCGGTTATTCTCGGTAGGCAGAAAGCGACCCGCTCTCGGCAGAAGCACCTCGCTGATGTCCTTCCAATGCGACATCCAAGAGGAGCGTTCTTCTTTCAAAGCGTCCCAGCGGCTTTGGACTTTTTCTCTAAGTTCCATGTCTTAGCCTCCGAGAAGGGTGCCCCCTTTCTGAAGTTGGAGTTGATTTTGGTCAATGCCCTGAGCGCCCGACAACATAGTGGTGCCGAGGTCAGAGCCCGTGTTGGCTTCAAGCAAAGAGCCGATGTCGGCCTGCTTCTGATTGGCGCGGTTGTACTGCTCTTTCTGCTGAGCCAACTGCTTGTTGGACTGATCGACCTGCGCGTTAGCCGCGGCGCGCGTTGCCTTGGCCTGACGGTTACTGCTGTAAATGGACGCCGCGGTACTTACGACCGCTGCTCCGACTGCGACTCCGCTCATGCTGAAATCTCCTTCTTTCGGTTTTGTAACTGTTCAAATTCGACGGTGAACTCGCGCTCGGCCTCGTCAACCGTTTTTGCCTGCGTCGCAAAGATCATGGTGATCTCGGTATCCTCTAAGGCCCAAGCCATTTGCTTGCGGTTGATCTCGCCCTCCAAGACGTGATAGCCCTGAAGTTCGTAGACGCGATCTCCCGAGTTAATGCGCACGTGCCCGCTGACAATGAGAAGCGTGGGCACGCGAATGAGCGTTCCCACGGCGGCTGTGCCCGCGGGCATTCGGATGGTGCGGGCATACATCCCGCCGTGCAGGGAATGCTCGACGGGGAAGACGTATTCGGGGAAGTTCTGTTTGAGCGCTTCGCCTAGCTCCTCGACGCGCCGTATCGCGGCTTCCGTTGAGGTCGGTAAGGACAACTCGTTCATGCGGGCACCCAATAGACGTGCCGCAGGTCAGCGTAGCCTTTGGCGATACAGAGCCTCTCAAGTTCACTCTCAGGCGGCGCGCACAGCGCCAAGCCCTTCGCGCCCGCTTCACGGGCGATGTCAGAGGCGGCCCAAAGCAGACGCAGACCCGCGGTACCTTTGCGGTAAGCGCGGCGAAGGTAGAGCGCTTCCATAGTGACCACGGGCATATCGTAGTGGCGGGAGTGCTGAATCAAGACGGCGGCAAGGCCGACGATCTTTCCTTCGGCGATCACGGCCGCGGTCTTCAAGTTGTCGCCGAAGTCCTCGTAAGCCTGCCAATCGACTTTGACAGGCCCCGTCTGAGAATTGTCGAAGGCTTGCGAATACTCCTCAATGAGCTCGTCAAAGCCCGGGTAAGACATAACCTCCTGCGTGCTCAATACCTTCACGTGCATAAAGTTCTCCGTTGTTTTGGGGTATTGTCGGGCGCAGAAAGCTCGTCAAGTATCAGAAGCGGAAATCGAGGGGGTTGTAATCCATACGGGCCTGAGCCACGTGCTGGTTGGTGCGCTGGTAGTCTTCGGGCGAATATTCCGCGATCAGCATTGAGAATGTGAGACAGAAGGCGTCGGCAATGTCAGGGGAACTAAGACCGCGTTTTTTCATGCTCTCTTTGCTTTCGAGCTTAATTGCACCCGACGGGCGTATCTCATACTCGGGCGCCACAAGGTCGTGCTTCAAGTCCTCGTCCTCAACGAGGCACCCTTTCTTAAGCCACTCTCGGGCGCGCCCCCATATCTCGTCTCGTTTGCGGTCGAACTGATCGGAGTCGTCTGCGGCCATTGAGAAGTTAATGCCATAGACTTCTTTGTAGCCCGCGTCCAAAAGAATGTCCACAACACCCGCCCCGACGCCCGTCTCGTCCACGAAACAATAGACCTGCTTAAAACCGAGTTCGTAGCAGTAGGCGATAGCCTTCTTGATCTCGTGGGCCAATGCCACAACGGAGAGTCCGTGAAAAACTCGGTACGGAAGTTTGGCGTTTTTGCCGAACCGGAAAAAGATTACGGAGTCGTCGTCGCCGTATCGAGCCACGTCCACGCCGATGGTGGCGACCGTCGGGTGATCGGCGGGTACGCGCTTCATAGCCTCTTCAACCGAGAAGGAAGGTATGAACTGATTGCTTGCTTGGTTCGGGAACTCGCCTCTCACACGGACTCTAAAGAAGTCGGAGTCTTCGCCATACTCCTCTTTCCATGCTTCGATCTGCCGCTTGTTGGTAATCGCCACATCTCGGGAGTCCACGTGCCGCGTGTACCATGACGCCCTTTTCTTGCGGTCGTTAAAAGCGGCATAGAACGTGCCCGAGGCTCGTGTCGGGTTTCCGAACATAAACATGAAAGGCTCGCCGTCGGTTAAGCCGCCTTCGGCAACCTCGAAGATTTTCTCAGAGATACCCGAGGCTTCGTCGAAGATGTAAAACGGAGATGAGGATGCGGCGTGCTGACCTGCAAAAGACTCGGAGTTCTCCTCTTTACAGGTCACCGCGTCCACTCGCCAAGTCTCGGGAGCCTCTTTAGCGCGGATGGAGTCGGCGGTGTACTCGAACATATCGGCAACGACCGAGCGCTTCATCCACTTGTTAATTTCAGCCCACGTCTTGGTGGTGAGCTGAGAAGCGGTCACGGCGGTAACAATGCCTTTGCAGTGCGGGCGGGTTGCCATAAGCCACGTCACGAGAAGCGCGGTAAGGCAGGACTTACCGATACCGTGGCCCGAAGCGATAGCGATACGCTGAGGCATGACGGCGTTCACACCGTCAAAGCCGCGTTCTCTGACGCCGCGGCCAATGTCTTCCAATAGCTCGCACACCCACTTGTCGGGGCCGAAGTCGCAGTGAAACTGAGAGCGCCAAGGCTCGGGCAAACGCACGACCGACATCTCGGGGAGCTGTCCCCACGGGAAAGCCCACATCACGAACCCGAGCGGGTCGTCAAAGAACTCGGCGAGCCGAGTAGCGATCTCTTGTTCAAGGTATTTGTCAGACACGAAAAAGCCCCGGAGGTTAAATTCCGAGGCTATTGTGGTTTATGGTCGGCGGTTCAAGTGTCAGTCTTCGTCACCGCTGTCCATGACTTCCTCTCTGAGCTTGACGCCTTTAAGACGAGGGACACCTCTAACCGTTACCGACGTAAGTCTATATCTTCGTTTCATTTCAGACATTAACTTACTTCGAGAGTTAAGCCCGAACCTGTTCTTGCTGTCCCTCGCATAACTACACCAACGGTCATTAAGGACGCGACCATCTACATAGTCTTTCTCATTTCCTGTGAAAGCCAATGTTTCCTCAACGAATTGTCCGAGAACATCATTCTCTTCGCGGTGCTTATCCACTGCTTTTTTCATTTTTTCAGGTTTTTTAAGGCCTTCCTTCTGAACCTTTAAAGCACCTTCAATCACCCAATTAAGAATGCCCTCGTATTCAAGAGCGAGCTTCTCACGAAGGTGCTCGTCCTTCACGAAGTCCTTGTCATTTTCAAAGTTTCTCGGGAACTCAATCACACTGATACGGCCCCATGTTCCGTTATCCATTTCCCTAATGTCGGGGAAATAGTTTGTCGCGATAAACGGAATACCGATGAGCGAGAACCTTTCCTGCTTTGCGGCGTAAGGAGCGCGGACACTGATCTCGTCACCGCCCGTAATTCGCTTCATTTGTGTAGCGTTGAACCTGCCGCCGCGCTCTGTCTCAGGCAGCTCGATAAGACGTGCACCTCTCAAGTCGATCAAGTCTGAGCGAGTGGAACCGCCGCCTGAACCGAAAAACACGTCTTCACTTGCGGTTCGTTGATAGTCCCCAAACGTCGCCCGCATACCCTCAAGAATCGTTGACTTACCGTTACAGCCGAAGCCATAAAGAAAAACCATGATTCTTTTGTTCGTCTGTCCGAGCGCGGCCTGCCCGACTACCTTTTGGAAATAGTCAACCATCTCGTCGTCATCAAGACATTCTCTCAGTGTTTGCTTCCAGCGCGGGCAGTCGGCCTCGGGAACGAAGCAAATGTTTGTGTGCTTAGACACATAGCGCTGCGGGTCAGGTTTTAAAAATTCCCCCGTGGTTAGATCTATGTCGCCATTGCCCACTCCGAAGTAGCGGAGGTCTGCGTCAAAAATGTCGCTAGTAACGCACATATTGCTAATGGCCATAAGATACCCGCGAACTTTTTCCAGCAGCGAAGGGAGGTTCGTATCGTACTTTTTTATAAGCCCGTCAACTATCTTCTTGAGAGTCGTATTACCCGCATACTCAACACGTTTTAAATTGAGGATGTAGTCCATTGCATGAGCTATCCTCTTGTTGGCGAATGCAACGTGCTTATCAGCCCAATGACCATTTTCATAAATCATCCAACGGTTAGCGTCGGGGATAAATTTCAATGTGTCTCTGAGGTGCTCGGATATAGCAATAGCAAGAGTCTTTTCGTTTATGACGTACCCTGACCTCTCCATTCCATTAGGAATGTGCTTAAGCAGTGTGCCATACCCCACTAGGTCTGTTCTGTCCGACCTAAACGATCTCCACTTGGCCTCTATCTCCTCGTGATCCTTGTAGTTATGCGCCTGCCTCGACCATCTGTCCCAAACCTCCATAGCCATAGGGTCGGCGTCGAACTCGAAATGCCCTGCTTGTCCTGCCGTAATCCAATCCTTGTAGTCTGCGGGGTTTAGGTTTGAGTCAAATAAATCACGCTCGTACTGCGCTATTGTCTTTCCTAACTTCTTATCAAAGTTAAGAATCTCCAAATCTTCAGGGGTTAGCTTTTTGTTGACTTCGGCTAATGCACCGCCCGAAGGGTGCGCCGTAGAGTATCCAAGAGATCGTGCGATTGAGTCGATCTCCTGCATGATCTTTTCAAAGTCTTCTGTGGTCAAAGGCGGGAGGTCTTCTACAGACAAAAATTCGGGCGACCCGTTTTCCCATTCATACTCTTTGCCTGTGCCCGGATGTATGCCGAAAGCGACAAACTGCTGGTTCTTGCCTCTGAACTCAATCTGCGCTGTTACGCGCTCGTCGCCTTCGCCCTTCGTGTACATTGGCGAACGAGTCGGTGCGAGGTTATCGACGTTACGAAAAAGCATTGCAAACTTGGGGCGTGCTCCGTAACGAGTCGGTATAATGCAGTCAGGATGCAGCTTTCTGATAACCGCCATTATCCTGTCTGCGAGTTCGTGCTCGTAGATGTCCGCGTCCACGCACATCACGTCTTCGCCGCAGATTATGCCAACGCTTCGATCTGCGGCGTTGTCATTTTCGCAGTCTTCCTTGGTGACTACTTTCTTAGTCCAGCCGTTTTCAATCGGATTCTTTCCTCTTCCCGCGATCTTAACGATTCGGTAACCGTTCACAAGAAGGAGGGGTCCCTGATCTCTAAAGTAGTTCATTTATTCTCCTAACAAGGCTTCATAGTCCTCAATGATTTTTTTCACGCGTTTTGCTTCGCTTTGAGCAAAAATTTCTATCGCGTGTTCAATCACATAAAACTGTTTCGACGGTTCCTCCACCGTATATCTATAGATCGTGGGCAGGGACACGCCTGTCTTCTCAGCAATTGCTTTTGGCGTTACACCGATTTTCTTCAGAAAAAGAACATTGTCTCTCACTGAGGGTTTCATAGCCTCCTCCAACTTAACTAATTTTTAGTTATGTTATCACGCTGAAACATTTTCGGTCAATTACACATGAGGTGTTTACGTTTGTTAAAACTTGATATAATTTTTATCAATAAATACCTAAGCAAACAAGGAGAAAGTCGTGGATGTTTTCAGCGTTGTACCGTTCTCGACGCGCTTAACGCAACTCATGCAGGAGAGAAACTTAACCGGCTATCGCCTTGCCAAACTCACGGGATTGAGCCAAGTTGCAATCATGGCTATTGCAAAGGGAACGACTAAAGACCCGCGCCCCGATAACCTTAGAAAAATCGCTGAAGCACTTCAGGTCCCCTATCAGGAAATGCTAGAAGGAACCGACCTTGAGCCTGATGTTTTCACAAGCAACAACGACATCGAAGCGCCCCTGAATGAGCCGCTTCACGAGGCTTACAAGGTAACGGCGGAAACGCTCGCGAAACTTGATGTTGAAGACGGGTTCAATCCTTTTCACGACAAAGAACTTCTCAGAGAACCCGTCCCTCCCAACTTTGGCGGTTCTAACTTCGCCGTCGTAAGAATGACCCATGCGCTTATGGAGCCCGAAATTAAAGTCGGAGATTGGGTGTTCGTCGACCTAAATGCGCCGAAACTAACCCAAGAAGATTTTGACGCTGTGCTGGACGGTCGAAAATTAAATCGAAACTTTTACACCCATGCCGAAAAGCTTGACGACGGCACGCTGATAGCGGCGCTGGTAAAGCCCGTAGGCAGTGGTGAGAGAGCCATAATCGGCAGGAAGATGACTGCGCCCGACGGCTCCCTGAGAATTACTTTCGGGAATCCTCCGACCGAATTTTCACCGGTTATCAAAAAATTCTTAGGCCGTGTCGTAGGCATAACGCGGGCTTATATCTCCTCAAGCCGAGAGGAAAACGATCTGTTTGCCTAACCCACAACCTCGGCTTCAATGATCTTGTCCTTGGCTTCCCGCAGACGGCGCCGGGCGTCGATAATGGCCTGAGCGCGGGAGTCTGCGACTTCCACTTTCACGGCGTCGCCGTAACGGTCGGGCGCCCTTCTTTTCAGGATGTCAATCGTTGCCTGCACCGCGAGCTTGCGGGCAAACACATTATCGGCGGTTTTGGTCACCGTGACCTGTCTTCCGTCAGCTAAAGTCGTCACAACCTCGTCAACCGTTATAAACGGCTTGTGAGCGATTTCCAGCGCTCGATCAGCTAGGGCATCGCACCCAATGTACATCGCCTCTTCTAGGCGCATTTTGAGGCCTTCCTGACGATTTTTTCGATAGGTGTACTGACTCCTTGTTACGCCCGCGGCGTCGAGCCATCTCTGAAGCACGCCGCCCGAAGACAAAAAATCGCAGAGGTGCCGTATGCGGGCCTCGCATAAAACGTCCCCGTCTTCTGCGGGCGGAATATCACGCGGCACCAATCCCAGCTCGGGCATTACCATCTCTCGGAGCGCGACTCTGCCCTCGCGGTTGCGGAGCGACTTATCGGGTTTCTTGGAGCGGCAGACATTCTGCGCGGCTTTCTCTTGGGTTGTCGGCGGCTTCCATTCCTTTACGCTGGCGCCCGTCTTGGTCTTTACTTCCCGCATACGATCTCCTTTCTCTTCCAAGCCATAGGAGGCTGACTTCTCCTTACACCGCGGATGTAGGAGCGCACCGTGGACTCGGACATTTCCATTTTGTCTGCGATCTCGCGGGTTGTCATTCCCGTAGTACGGAGCATAAGAACGTGCTCGACATCGGCATCGGTGAACTTAGCGCGGGGATGTCCGCTGCCGATTCGCCGCCCTCTGTCGTTGTAGGCAATATCGACGTAAATTTTCATTTTCTCTTGGGATTTCATAGTGTTATGTCGTTATTGTAAAACGGTTTTTCACAATACGGAAAAATTTTTGGAATCGTGTGTGGAATCACCCCTCCGAGGCGAAAATGGGTTGGGAGTGCCAAAAATTTCTCGGAGCAGTAAGAGGCGGCGGCGCGCGGCCGGCTCAGGGGGTGGGGGTCGGCGCGGCAAACTCCCGGGGAGAAAGGTGGGTAAGTATATTTGTAATGCAAGCATTTAGAGAAGTATTCAACATAATTACTATAATGTTGAGTAAAAAGCAAGGCGGCCGACACGCGCGCGATCTCAATGGGGTTATCTTGCGCGCTGTCTTGCCAAAAGGCTGTGAAGCAGGCGCGCCGCGCCGGTGTTTCGCGCCGATCCATTCATTACGCCCGCTCTATCCTGCTGCTTTAATCGACCTACCGCGATTCCATAGCCTTCGGCCGGTGTTTTCATAGCTGTTACAACCGGGTGCCAAAAAACCTCGTTCATTACTCATTTTGAGTGTGGTTTAAAAATAGGGGTTTTAGTAGCGTTTTTTCCTCTCCTCCTCTCCAATATATATATATATATTTTCTTTATTTAATTTAGAATGCGAGAAGTAGAAAACACAAACTAAAACCCCTATTTTTGAGACCCTTTTCAGTAATTAAATTACGGCTCGGCATATCGTTACGAGATTTCCGAATGAGACACGTTTTTACGCCCTAAATGGTAAACGGCGCGCCTTGCCTCGTTCTCCTTTCCTGTTACGGCGTAACGGCGCCGCTAAACGAGATATAAAAACATACCTATATAGAAAAGAATGAAACCGGAGTTTTATAGGTATTTTCCCTAACTTTCGTAAAATTTTCGCATTTTAGTAAATTTCTCACTTGCAAAACTTAATTAAAAGTTTCATAATTCAACCATCGAAACTTAATTAAAACTTGGTTAACTAAAGAGGCAGACAAAATGACACGTTACACCGCTCAAACCTTCCCCGCCGCTCGCGCCCTTTCAATTCTTAGCGCGATTCGCTACGGTGAAAGACTTGCACCGGCCCCGCTCACTGTTTCCACGGCTGAAAGAAACACACCGGACGACGAAATAAATTCTTTCTTGGCCGATAATCGCGCCGCTTACAGTCTTATAACTGACAGCAGCACCGCCGCCCTCGCTTTTGTTGCGTATCTCACTGAGTCCGCCGACCTCGATAACTATGAGATCGACGCGGTTAAAGACGTTGAACAATTCTTTTCCGAGCGCGCTCGTGGGGATTTAATCGCCGCCGCGATTGATGATCTCAATGACGCTTTGGACACCTATGCCGATGACCCCGAAGAAGCGGCCGCCCTCACTTTGGGTGATGTCTCTTTTGACTGTTTAGAGGACGCCATTAAAAGTGAATCGGAGTCAATGACTGAGGCCCTTGACATCAAAAAATACTTTGACGAGGACGGCGCAGCCTCCGGTGCTTACGTCTTAGTTGAGTGTGGCGGCCCTACCCTTTACTTCCACTGGCTGGATAGTGCAGGCGCCTATATCACCGCTACCGGTCGCACGACGGGCGGCAGCGCTACCCGCGAGATCACGGGCGAGGACCTCGAAATTATCAATCAACTGTATTTCTTTGGTGAATTAAACATCTAAGGAGCGGTAATCATGGCATACGAAACAATCAAATTGGCAGCAGTTCGGGCCCTGCTGGGTACCTGTACATCCCACGCTATTAGCGCCGAGCTTACTGATTCCGACGTTGGACGCTTGTATTTTTCGGGCGTAAACGAAAGTCATTTAGAGGGCGGCATTACTCTCCATTATGAAGAAAGTGTCATATTTGACACGTGGCAGCTCGAATATAACCGCCCGCTGGCTGAATCGATGGAAAATGCAGTTAGTTTTATGTACGGCCCCGCGTATCGAGCTGCTCAGGCCATTAGCGGCCCTTACAAAAAATACGGCGGATGGTTTTATCTCACCAATGCAGCCGGTGAACGCCTCGAAATTGTTGACGGTAACGGTGATGAAATTGATATAGATCGGATTCGTCTACCTAAGCCATTTACGGCCGTTTTTTATCCTGAGGCCCCGTACAACCTATCCAAGTAATCAACCGGCGCCCCGCCGGGCGCCTCCATCAATTCAAATGCAGAGGTAAATAGATATGACGAATACGAACACAATCAGCCGCCCCACGGCCGCTCTAACTCCTGCCGCCGCTATGGTACAACCTGTTGAGATTGAAATTCCGTTCACGGGCTTTTACAACACAATGATAGGCGCCGAGTTGGATGACGCGGTAACCCATGAAATCGAGTCGATCAACGAAGAAGAGGGCCTCAATCTTACCGAGTATGACTTCGATATTTCCTACTCTGATATGAGAGAAGAAGCCGCCGAAAGTATCGCCGAATATTACCCGGAATGGCTCGAAGGACTTACGGGCGTTGAAATCTCTTGTGAATTTAAGGGCCTTGAATCACCGCGGGAATACAACTTCTACAATGACGCGATTATCTGTGACATCCCGCGCCATGACATCTATAACCTGTTGTCTTGGCTTGAAGACAATCATCCGGGGTTTTTCGCCGAATACGTTAAAGAAAGAATGACGCCGCGGGATGGATGGGCGCCCTTCTATCCTGCTGAATTGTCATCTTGGGGTCATCCCGATTCTTGGAAACCCGCTCAATTATCTTTAGTGCTGGCAGCAGTCAACGCCGCCGCGCTCGGAGAATATCCCGAATACTACGACACATTAGAGGGCTCATGGGCCGATAGATGTCTTAGTAACTTTTGGGGCGCTAATAGTTTCATGACCCGCTTATATGATCCGTCCATAGGTTTACCGGATGACTGTGATATTAGGTTTGTTCTTTCGTTTTATTTGCCTTACCTAGTAAACGGCGATACCGATAATTTAACGGTCGGAGATATGGAGGTTCTTCAAAGGTTTGAAGAGGAATATGAGTTTATTGGCGTAATTCAAAAATCCGTCGATAACACCGAATACAGACAGTGCGATATATCCGGGGCCTATGGTGATTGTGAACCCGTAGCCGTTAAACACCGCGAAAGTGAGGAGGTTTAAATCATGCGTAAAGTCACAATCCGCCGCCTTAATTCCGCGGGTAAAACAACGGGCCGCCCGCTTATCGTTTACCGCCCTCGCGCCGCTACGGTAAAGACCGCCCGCAACAATAACCCGCTTTTAAAGGGTAAGTCCGAGACTGATATCTCAATCATGCTCACACTTAAAAAATTATGCGCTGAGTTCGTTGAGGCCCGCCGTTCCAACTATTTTCGGATTGGGTTTTTAAACGGCGCCCCGGTGCGTATTGACCTCGAATACTAAAGGAGGGGTACAGAATGCTTTTAGATGATTTTCAAGTCGGTATCTATCGTTATGAGATATTCGACACCGGCGGCCGCCTCATTAAATGGACGCGGATAAACACCACGGACTCAGCCGCCCCGATTGAAATACGAGCACTGAGGCCCAATGCCAAAAGGCGGGAAATCATAGCCGCGTTTGATGATTGAACAAAAATTTATTTCCTACGACCGGGAAACAGAAACAAGGGCGCTACGGACAAAAAACCGTGGCGCCCTTTCTTTTTTGGAGTTTTTTAAATGTTTGCACGGATTGAATTACGAGCGATTCACGCGCCGATAACCACACCAGCAGCGCCCGCGAAATACATAGCGCGCCTAGTGATCGACGCGCCCGCCCATGAGTCGGTAACTACATACATCTATTTTGATTCTGATTTTCAAGGCGGCCCGATGACTGTAGACATTACAGATTTTTCCGCCGCGCTCGTCTATCGCTGCCTAGTGGCCGGTTCGTTAAGGCTGGCATTAAAAGCCGCCGCCCGCGTTCTCGACAACGGCCGCGAGTCAATCAAACAACGCTTGAAAGTCGATCTAAATCGAAATCTTAAGGCGGGCGTTACGCGTTGGCGATATGACGCGCCCGCTTCCATCCCCGATTTTTCTCTCACCACTAACTAAAGGAGTTTCATCAATGCAGCAGAAATATTTTTTACATCTAAATAATGCAGCTGAGGAATTACTAAACGCCGCTATGAGTGTATTGACTACGCATTCGGAAAAGGGCCTCAGCTATACAGCGCGAAAAATGAGTCTAGTTAACGCTATAACCTCATTATTTAATGCTACAGCGGACCTAATCGAACAAGCCCAGCGATTCGAAAGCGAGCCTACAGCGGCCGCAGAACCCGCCCCGCTACAGGACACTACAGGCGCCTCTAAAGGCTCTCAAAAGCACGCTACGGGGTCTAATGAGCCTATAGCAGTGAAGGCCGAAACTACCCAAAAGGAAACAACGGCGCCCGCCCCTGCATCCGCTAAAGAGGTGACCCCCGCGCCCGCTGCTGATGGTGAAAAGCCCGTAAAGAAGGCCGCTCCGAAAGCTACGCCCCCCGCCTCAAAATCGGCTGAGCAAACCGTCCCGAAAGCGCAGGGATGGATTGAAAAACCGAAATCGGACGACAAGCTGAACTCGGCCTCTCAGGAAAATTATGCCGACAAGTCAGATGCGGACCTTGATAAGGAGCGTCGGCTCCTCTGCCGCGATGCAGTCCTTAAAGGTGCGCAGCCCGAGGCCGTGCGCAACTTCACTATCGAAAAATTCGGTGTGCGCACCGTAGGTGCCATTCCGCGTGAAAAGCACGGCGAATGGGTTCGCACCTTCAAAGAAACCTTTGGAGTCTAATCATGGCCGCTCATGCACTTCTTTCTCCGTCTGCTGCCGAGCGCTGGATTAACTGCCCTGCCTCTGTTTATATCAGCAAGGACATTCCGGACGAAGGCTCGGTCTATGCCGACGAGGGCACCGCCGCGCATACCATCATGGAACTCGCGGGCAAAGAATATTTCAAGGGGTTTGAGTTCGACTCGATCAAGACCACGCTCGCGCTCAAAGTCGCTGAAATGAAAGCCCTCGGCTCACAGGGGAAATTCACAATCACCGACGCATGGGCCGACGAGGTTATCAACTGCGCCCGTGTATGGCTGACCGAGCTCGATAAGGTCTGCGGAGGGTTTCCTGATTACGTAGCCTTCGAGACCCGCGTCAACTCGGTTGAGATTCCGAATGGCTCTATGAGCGGCACCGCCGACTGCCTGATGTTGGTCGGTGACACGCTCCATGTCTTCGACTACAAGCACGGCCAAGGTGTCCCCGTTTCCGCAGAGAACAACCCTCAGCTCTCGCTGTATGGCTACATGGCCTACATGAGTCACATTGACCTTCCGGTCAAGAACATTGAGCTTCATATCGTGCAGCCGAGAGCGGACAACACCAACTCTTGGAAGACCTCTGCCCTGCACCTCTGCTCTTGGTTCGACGAGATCGTCCAGCCGCAGGCGGAGCGCGTCATCTCGATCTGCGAGACGGGCAAGTACAGCCTAGAAGACTTCACCGTTACCAAGAGCGGGTGCCGCTTCTGCAAGGCTAAAGCCACGTGTCCTGCGATGACCCGCGAAGTCTCGACCGAACTTGATCTGCCGCGTGTTTTAACGGTGCCCGACTCGGTAGAGAAGCTCTCCCGCATTCTCGACTTCAAACCCGTGGCGGAAGCCTACTTCGACGCCGTGGAAAAGAAAGTGTTCGACCTTCTCTCCAACGGTCAGTCAGTGCCCGGCTTTAAGTTGGTCTCGGGCCGCCCCGGAAACCGCAAGTGGACTGACTCCGCGCAAGCATTGGACGAACTCAAGAAGGCGAAACTCAAGATGTCCGAATACTACAAGACACCTGAAGTTATCAGCCCGACGCAGGCCGAGAAGCTCTACAAGAGCGGCGTGATCGGAGAGCGCAAATGGCAGACGCTTCAAGGCTTAATCACTCGGCCCGAAGGCAAGCCCACATTGGCCCCCGACTCGGATAAACGCCCCGCTTTGAAATCAGACGCGGACTACCTGACCGATGAATCGTAAATATCAAACGTCTTCCTTACTCCCGCCCGCCGCGGTTGAAGCATTAAAGCTCGCGGCCTCGCTGGAGAAGGACAAACCGCCGGGGTCGTCCAAGCGGCGCCTCGACGCTCTGGAAAGGGTTATCGCAGAGATCAAAAAAAGATACCCGTCACACTTTAAGGATTAACAAATGGCTGTAAAAGTTCTAGCAATCAACAACAACGGCAAATTCAAAGACGTAAAAGTGCTCTTCAAGGCTTGCCGTCTCCGCTTCAATGACCTGCGCGTCCCGCGTTCCTACAAGGACGCTCCCGACCTGCCGAAGAACTACTCCGTCGTTCTCTTCCTGACCGACGAAGACCTCAAAGAGTTCGACAAGGCTGTCGAGGACGCCGCCAAACTCTTTTGGGGCGACAAATGGCAAGGCAAACTGCGTCAGTTCCGCAAGACCGAAGACCACAACCCTGCCCGCAAGCAGGTCACCGACGACGGTGAAGTTTTCTACACCATCAACTGCAAGGCCTCTGAGTTTATTAAGCGCCGCAACGGTGTCACCGAACCCCGCAAGCTCGATGTCTTGAAACGCAACAAGCAGCCGGTTGATTGGAATGACGACTCCACCGTGGACGAAAACGGCAACCCCGCCAAGCATGACATTCCCTACAACGGCTGTTATGTGAACGTCGTGGCTGACCTTTACGCCTCGGATAACGGCTCCACTTCCGGTATCTATCCGGCACTCACCACGGTGCAGTTCGTCCGCGACGGCGAACCGCTTGGTTCTGCTAAGACAAGCGACGCTCAGTACCTCGACGACCTGTCCGACAACGGCGAGGACGGCGAGACAGAAGTCGATACCTCTCAGTTCTAACTAATTTGATCGGCGGTCTCTTCCCAACTGCGGGGAGAGGCCTTAAGATGGAACATACACATCCCACCAAAGTGTGTTTCTTCTTAAGGCGGGTCGAGCGTGCAGTCGAGGGGCATGTCCCTCGGGCCGGCTAATCGCGGGGTCGTCATCCTCGCACCTCTGCTCGGTTCTAAATGGAGAACAAGCTCTCCATGCGCTCGAACCCGCCGCCACCTTTCCAAACAAGAAGAGACACACAAATGAAAGTCACCTCTCCTACTCTCTACTGCGACTTGGAAACCTTCTCGGCGAAAGACATTCGCGCCGGTTCCCACGCTTATGCCGCAGACCCCAGCGCTGAAGTCCTCTTGTGGGGCTATGCAATCGACGACGCGCCCGCCAAGGTTTGGGACGTTACCGCAGGTCCCATGCCCGAGGAACTCAGACAAGCACTTGACGAAGTAGCACGCAAAGAGCGCCGCCACGTGTGGCAGAACGGCGTCATGTTCGACCGCGTGTTCCTCTCTTATGTCATGCCCGAGATCGAGCTTCCAATGGAAACGCTCGACGACACAATGGTCATGGCCTATCAAGCGGGCCTACCCGGTTCTTTGAAAGAACTCTGCGAGGTATTCCATCTCTCTAAAGACAAGGCCAAGGACGCAGACGGCAGCCGACTCATTCAGATTTTCTGCAAGCCGCTTCCCTCCACATGGAAACTCGACCGCGCAACAAGCAGGACTCATCCCGAGGAGTGGGGCAAGTTCGTGAACTACTGTCGCTTGGATATTGAGTCCATGCGCGAGGTCTATAAGAAGCTCCCCGCTTTCAATCGCACGGCTAAAGAGCGAGAACTCCAAGTCTTGGACGCCAAGATAAATATGCGAGGTATCGGCGTGGACGTTGAGTTTGCCGAGGCCGCTATCGCTACCGCTGAGCGCGCCAAGAAGGACATTGACAAGCAGGTATTCAAGCTGACCGACGGACGAGTCGTGACAGCGGGTCAGCGGGACGCCCTCATTCAGTTCTTCTTTGATAAATACGGCTGGCAGTTGAAGGATATGCGCAAGTCTGAATTAGAGAAGCGCATGGAAGACCCCGACATTCCTGCGGAAATGAAGGAGCTGATCGGTCTGCGCCTTATGGGTACAAAGACCTCGGTGCAGAAGTACAAGCGCGTGGTACAGGGCGCGGTGGACGGAAGACTCCGCGGCTGTATGCAGTTTCGCGGCGCCTCCCGAACCGGCCGGATTTCCGGCAGAACGTTCCAGCCGCAAAATTTACCGCGCCCCTTAATTAAATCTCAGACAGAGATCGAAGAGATCATTGAAGACACCAAGCTCGGCATTCTTGAAATCTGTTACGACGACGTGTCCGTTCCTCTTTCCAGCGCGATCAGAAGCGTGATCGTCCCCGCAGCAGGCAACCGTCTATGCGTCGCTGACTTCTCCAACGTGGAAGGTCGAGTGCTTGCTTGGCTTGCGGGCGAGGAATGGAAGCTCGAAGCATTCCGAGAGTTCGACACCCTGCAAACCAAGAGCGGAGCGTGGGCACTGCCCTACCGGGACGGCTGGTTCCAAGAGTGGGCCGTCAATGCCAAGGGAGATTTTATCCATAAGGGCCACGACCTCTACAAGCTGACCTATGCCCGCACCTTCGGTATCAAACCTGAAGACGTGACCAAAGATCAGCGGCAGATGGGCAAGGTCTTGGAGCTTGCGCTCGGATACCAAGGCGGTCCCGGAGCGTTCGCAACCTTCGCTATGAACTTCGGCATGGACTTGGACGAACTCGCTAAGACAACTGAGGCGACCATTGAAGAGTCCTATTGGATTGAGTCAATGGGAATGCTCAAGTGGGCTAAGGAAAAGAAACTTATCCGAGGCATGAGCCAAAAGGCATGGGTTGCCTGCAACGCTATTAAATCAGCTTGGCGCAAGGCCAACTCAGAGATCGAGAGCTTTTGGTATTCGCTTGCCAAGGCTTGTCAGTCGGCCATCAAAGCTAAGGGCGTCGCCTTTTCAGCGGGCCGCATTGTCTGCAAGGTCTCGGGTAATTATCTCTTAATGCGCCTTCCGTCGGGCCGTTACCTCGTGTACCCGGCACCGCGCCTGCCCGAGGAGGGCGAGATGTGCGACTTCAGCTTTATGGGGGTCAATCAGTACACAAAGAAGTGGGAGCGGATACCTACATATTCCGGGAAATTGGCGGAAAACAGTGTTCAGGGAGCGGCCTGCGACCTCCTCTTGGAGGCAGGACCTCGGCTCGAAGCAGCCGGATACCACATCGTCATGTCAGTGCATGACGAATACATCACGGAAATCAAAGACGACAACACGCGGAACCACCGCGAGATGGAAAAGATCATGTCCGACCTGCCCGATTGGGCAGACGGCTTACCCCTTGTAGCCGCGGGGTTTGAAGCGGCTCGCTATCGCAAAGATTAAAGGAGACTCAAATGAACGAAAAGGAATTTGATTTTGAAGGTTTGGATAAGGCATACGCCAACGCAGTCAGCGCCGCCACGTTCCTCAAGGAGGAAGACGAAAGATATAAGGATGTCAACCCATTGGTTCCTCTGCACGTTGGTCTTTTTGGAGACGGCGCTCCCTACATCAACATCATGTGCGCCGACAGCGACGGTAAGAAACCGCAGGTCGTTGTGCTCACCGAACGAATGGCTCAGGACATCGTGAGAGAAGTCGGTGCCTGCCTCTCTGTTCTGCGCGCTGAACAAGGCAAAGAGAAATAAGGAGACACACATATGAAATCTCAAGAAACAATCATCCGTATGAAACCCGAAGTTAAGGCTCGTTTTGCACATTTCTTTAAAGACCCGGAAGAAGCCGAATACGCTGTCCGATTCGCTGAAGAACGAGCGCGCGCTTTCTGGGACGTCTATTCGAAGTGGCGCGACTCTATTTTCGCTCCGGTACCCCAAGGCGCTTCGATCAATGGCTTCTCTGTAAATGTCATGTTCGATATTTCCGACTTCGAAATCGGGGAGTCAGGCAATGCAAAACCGTGACCACGCTTTTCGTTCGCTGATTGTTGCTGTCATCGGGCTCGTCCTTTTCTTGTGCGTTGTGCCCGTGATCGTCTCATCCACACTCTTACCCGCTTGGGTTATAGCCACCTTGATTGTCGCGGGTTTCGTGGGTGCCCTATGGTTAATCATCAAAAACATTTTCTAAGGAGAAAAAAAATATGTCTGTTAAATCCGTTTTTATCGCCGGTGCTGTTGCCACCGCATTGGCTGTCGGAGGCGTCTACACCATCGCTAATCTGCAAACCGTTCCCGCCGGATACGTCGGCGTCAAGGTCAACCTTTACGGGTCCGATAAGGGCGTGCAAAACGAGGAGCTAGGCGTCGGCCGCTACCTGCTGACGTGGAATGAGCAGTGCTACTTGTTCCCTACTTTCAATCAACTGCATACCTATAAAGTTCCCTTCACATTCCAAACTTCTGACGCTATGGCCGTCAATGCAAGAATCGGTGTCGAGTATCAGGTTAAGCCCTCTATGGCAACCAAGGTCTTTCAAACTTACCGAAAGGGTGTTGACGAAATTACTGAAATTAACCTTCGTCAGAATGTCTCGGATGCCTTGATTAAGTATGCGTCCCTGATGGACGTGAACGAGCTAACTGCAAACGGAAAAACCAAGCTGTTGGAGCACGTCACGGAAGAATTAAGACACCAGCTTGAGAATGTCGGCATTCACATCATTCGAGTGTCGTGGGCTTCTGACATTGAATATCCGCCTCAGGTAAGAGAATCCATCAACGCCAAGATCGAAGCAACTCAAAGAGCCATGCTTCGTGAGAACGAACTTGCCCAGTCTAAAGCTGAGGCGGAGAAGGCGCGAGTAGCAGCACAAGGTGAGGCAGACGCTCAGCTTACTAAGGCTAAAGCGGAAGCCGAATCTATCGCTATCAGAGCAAAAGCCCTTCGAGACAATCCTCAGGTCTTGACACTGGAAGCCATCTCTCGTTGGGACGGGAAGCTGCCGGTTTACCTTGGCGGAGATTCTCTTCCGGCGCCGTTCATGCAAATGAAGGAACGGCCATGACACCAACAGAGATGATTAGAGAACAGCTCCCGAAACGAGTTGCGGAGCTGAAGGCATTGGGCTACTGCGTTGAGTCTTTTGAGAAGGCAGGACAAATAAACGTTTATCTCAGCGGACGGGTCTTTACTTATTACGTCTCAACCGGAACCATCTTCGTCAAGAACTCAACCTGTCTTAGAAAAAAGAGCTTTGCTGAATTTTTAAGGCTTTTGGAGAAAAGCAAATGAATAAGTACACACTCAAAGCGCTTATCAACCCCTGCTGGTGGATAAGGAACGACCCCATAAGTCGAGACCTTGACAAGGTTTACCGCTACCTGCTCGACCATAAGGACGAGGTTAAGGTTATCAATTGCGGCCCGTACACCCTTCATCTGTTGTTCAGGGGTCGTCAGTACAACGTTTGGTGGGCTAATTTCCCTTACGCCTATCTGAGTGAGACAGTGGTAACCGAGGAGGACGGCCGCATAACAAGGTGCGGCGGAGTATTGCCTACACGTGCTACTGCTATGGAGTTTTACGAAGTCTTCGGCGCTTCGCCGGAGGGCCGGATAGATGGAAAGTATCGGAAAGCGGCTGAGCTTCTTAGCCTCACCCGACAACCGGAGAAAACCGAATGACCACTCCCGAAGGACTCAACACGAAGGCATTGAAGCGCCTCTGCTCGGAGCTGGGTATCACTGCCTTCAAGATGTCTTTCGAGGGTACCGTCGGCGCCCCTGACTGGCTCCTCATGCGGCGGGGAAAGCACATTCTTGTCGAGCTTAAGGCCCGCAAGAACGGCAAGCTCTCCCGCCCGCAGGAGCGAATGATCGACCGGCTGATCGACGACGGAGGCTTTGAAGTCTTCGTCTGCGACTCTCCCGAGTCCATCAAGTCGGCGATCAATCGGGGACTCTTCGGCGGCGTCAATGTCACGGAGGATTTATGAAGTTCGTACCTCGTTCATACCAAAAGCTGATCGTCGATAACATCCTTTACAACAAGCGCACCGCAGTGTTCGCAGGCATGGGTCTCGGCAAGACAGCCTCCACGTTAGAGGCCATCCGTCAGATCAAGGCAGTGCGCCCCTCTCTTACCGTGCTCATTATCGCGCCGCTCCGCGTTGCGCAGAGCACGTGGCCGGACGAGGTGAGGAAGTGGGACAGCTTTAAGAACCTGCGGGTCTCGGTGATCTGCGGGAGCGCCAAGGCACGCCGCGACGCCCTGCTCGCCGACGCGGACATCTACACGATCAACTATGAAAACATCCCGTGGTTGGTTGATGAACTCAAAGGTGATTGGTTTTTCGATCTGATCGTTGCCGACGAGAGCACACGACTGAAGGGTCTGCGCGCCCGCCAAGGAACTCAGAGAGCCAAGGCCTTAGCCAAGGTCGCGTTCAAGTCCGAGGGTTTCGTCGAGCTTACAGGAACCCCGGCGCCCAACGGTCTCTTAGACCTTTGGGGTCAGATGTGGTTCCTCGATAAAGGGGCTCGCTTAGGTAAATCCTTCTCGGCTTTTCAGCGGGAGTTCTTCTACCCCATATCCCGCGGGGGCGGTGCCACCCGCTGGGTCGAGTGGAAGCTACAGGAAGGAAGCGACAAGAGAATCAAAAGGAGAATCGAAGATGTCTCGATCACGGTCAACCCCGAGGATTACTTCGACGTTGCTAAGAATATTTTTAATGACATCGTGGTTGAGCTGCCTCGCGAAGTCATGCGTCAGTACCGCAAGTTTGCGCGTGAGCTCTATCTCGAACTCGAAGGCGGAGCGGAGGTTACGGCCGCAAACGCTGCTGTTAAGACAGGTCGCCTGCTCCAAATGGCGAGCGGTGCGGTTTACGTTGAGGACGGTGAAGGAAGTGACGCCTACACCGTTGTCCACAAGGCAAAGATTGAAGCTCTTGCTTCGGTTATTGAGGAAGCCAATGGTGCGCCCGTGCTGTGCGCCTACAGTTATCGACATGAGGTGGAACGTATCCGTCAGGCTTTCCCTTTCGCCCGAGTGCTCGACAGTTCACCGCAGATTATTCGTGATTGGAATGAAGGAAAGGTCCCGTTGCTGCTCGCTCATCCGGCATCTTGCGGTCACGGACTTAACTTGCAGGACGGAGGCAACATCCTTGTCTTTTTCTCCTGCACATGGTCACTCGAACTACACGATCAGATCATTGAACGTATCGGCGCGGTCCGCCAGGCTCAGGCAGGCCATGATCGTCCGACCTTCGTTCACTACCTTATAGCCAAAGGAACACTCGACGAAGCAGTCAAGGAGCGCCTCTCTACTAAGCGCGACATCTTGGATGTCCTCTTGGATAAGAAGCAAGTATTGGGAGTCGAAGATGATGACGACGAATATTGAAGAGCGCATTACCCAAATGGCCTCGTGCGGTCTCAACCCTTACGTTATCGAGGAGCGTTTAGGGATGGAACACTACACCATTCACATCAAGTACCATCAAGCGCTAATGAACGGGTACGTCACGGCTCCCGCCTCGGGCCGAGTCCATACGCTGAGCGCTGAGGAGAAAGCCGAGCGCAAACGTCAGCGCGCCAAGGAGCGGCGGGAAGAGAAAAAGGCAGAGGCTAAGAAGCAAGCCGAAGCACCTAAGCGCGTAGAGATGACGCACGAGGAGCGGCTTGCCCGAAGGCGAGAGTATGACGCTCGCTATCGAAGGGAGCACCGAGAGGAATACAACCGCAAGCGCAGGGAACTCTACCACGCTATGAGTCCTGAAAAGAAAAAGGCGCTGTTTGAACGGTTGGTTGAGTACAAGAGAGCCACCTACGAACAACGTAAAGACAAGATCAATGAGCGTCGCAGGGAACTCAGAAGACTAAGGAAGGAACAAGCAAATGCCGAAAAACAGAAAGCCGCGCAAGGAGTACAGGCCCCGAGCGATACGGAGAACCGGCTGCTCTTATCCGCGTGAGACCATCAACGAGATCAAGGACATCATTAACAGCATGGGCTTGGCGGCCGAGGTGTCTCTGCCGCAGGGCGTCATCGACGACAAGCAGTGCGTGAAGATTCAAGACCTCTTGAATTGGGGCGGAATGCTGATGTTTGATCGCAAGTGGAAAGGCCAAGAAAAGGAAGCCGAGGAGTTCAAGGCCCGCCACTACAAAGCGCTTCACGCATGGGCCGCAGTCGTGCGCCGCAAGAACTCAGGACAGACCCACGGTTACGTCGCCAAGGCCGACGAGCTTCAGATCATCCGAGACGTGTGCGGCGAGATCACGGCAATGCTTAAGGAAGCTATGGAGCTGGCGCCTCAGCGCACCGTCCGAGAACTTCTCGCGGTCATTCAGATTGTGGACGAGCAGCACAACCGCGACGGAAGCCGCGGCGTTAAGGAGATTTCACCGACGGCCCGCGCCGTCCTTAACCAAAGAACTTATAGGAGGCCCGGGTAATGGCACTGACTTTCGGCTCGGTCTGCTCCGGCATTGAGGCGGCCTCCGTTGCATGGGAACCGTTGGGATGGATACCTGCATGGTTCTCAGAGATAGAGCCATTCCCGTGTGAACTCTTAGATCAACGCTTCCCGTGGGCTGTGAACTACGGGGACATGACCACTCTGCCGGAGCGAATAAGAGCACGTGAAATCGAAGCACCCGACCTGCTCTGCGGAGGCACGCCCTGTCAGGCGTTCTCCGTGGCAGGCAAAAGACAAAGCCTCGCAGACAACCGAGGAAACCTAACACTTATTTTTTGTGAGATAGCAAATGCAATCGAAGATGTACGAAACGAAGACGAACTACCCCCCCCCATCATCTTTTGGGAAAACGTCCCCGGAGTCCTCCACACTAAGGACAACGCCTTCGGCTGTTTCTTGGGAGAACTATGTGGCGCTGAGTTTCCCCTTGAAGTACCAAGCCGCAGGTGGCCAAGTGCAGGTCTCGTTGCCGGTCCAAAAAGGCGTGTCGCATGGCGCACACTCGACGCTCAATTTTTCGGAGTGCCCCAACGTCGTAAAAGAGTCTTCGTTATCGCAAGTTCTCGTCACGGGTTCAATCCCGCAAAGGTACTTTTTGAGCGCCCGAGCCTGCGCGGGGATTCTTGCGAGAGCGCAGAAAAGAGGGAAGCTGTTGCCTCCTTCGCTGAAGGCGGCTTTGGAACGTTCCGCCAAACAGACGATCAGGCCGGAACCCTCAAGGCAAGCGGCGGAGTAATCGGGGGGGGGTCAGAGACTTTGATAATAGACATCTCTCATAGAAGCGACGTTATCCGCGAGTGCGGTGAGACCTCGCCCACGCTTACGGCGCGTATGGGGACGGGCGGCAACAACGTACCGTGCATTCAAGAGGAAGCAGCGGTCAGGCGTCTCACTCCCGTAGAGTGCGAGCGCCTCCAAGGCTTCCCGGATGATTGGACAAAGATCAGCTATAGGGGCAAGGACGAAGACGAATGCCCCGACTCCCCTAGATACAAGGCCATCGGGAACTCATGGGCGGTGCCTGTGGTGCGGTGGCTCGGGGAAAGGATTCAAAAGGAACTAGACAATGCCGAAAAGAAGGAAACCGATTGAGACTCTGCCCGAGTGGTGCTTAAGAAGAAAGGGCCTGCCGTACTCGGCAAAGATTCTGCTCTACTTCATTCTCTACAACATCAACCTCAAAGGACGGGTGACACTCACCCGTCTGCAAGAAGTGTCGGGGCTTGCATACGAGACGCTGAGGCGCTCGCTTATGGCCCTGAAACTCGAAGGGATTATTAACCAAGAACTCATAGGTTCCAGCCGCCACAACGGGTATGCCTATGTCCTTAACTTCAAGCGCCTGAAAGAACTAGGCGCACCGAACGTAGATTCATTTTTCAAAGGGTACTTGAATGAACGATAAGTTAAAACAAATTGCCGACTATTACGGCATTGAGATTCAGTCGGTAAAACTCGCCGAAGAGTGTGCTGAGTATTCAGCTGCGGGCATTAAAGCGCTTTATTACATGACGCTTTCCGAAGTCAACTGCTCCGCGGTGTTCGATAGCGACGCCATATATGCAGAGCATTTAAAGGCCCGCGACAAGAGCACCGAGGAACTCGCCGACGTACTTCTTATGGCAAGGCAAATGGAATACCTGATAGATCAAAGACCGGAGTTCAGAGAGAAGATCAACAAGCTCATGGGAGCCAAGATCGAACGTCAACTGAAACGCATGGAAGAGGAGAAAGCAAAATGAGCGACTTAGTTAACCATCCGTCCCACTACGAAGAGCAATCAATCAAGCTCGAACCCATTGACTTCTGCGAGCGCCTGCCGTTCTGCGAAGGTAACGCCATCAAGTATTGTTTCCGTGCGGGTCACAAGGACGGCGCAAGCGAACTCCTCGATCTCAAAAAAGCTCGGTGGTATTTGAAGCGCAGGAAGTCTGACGGCGCATTGGAAATGCAAGACTGCGATTACGTCTCTTTCCTAAACATGAGCCGCTTATTTAAGCGCTCCAACGGTATCTTGAAAGACTTCATTAACGAATGGAATAACCTCACGGTCTTTGACGGCGACTTTTGGGACTGCTTAGAAAGATGTATAGCCGAGCGTATCAATAAGCTGAGATCACGCGAGGCGCTCAATAGTCTTACAACGGAGAGCAAAGAATGACAAACAAGACTTGGCTTAACAAGATGGAAACCGCCGAGTACATCGGCGTTGCCACACGCACCATCGACAGATGGAGAAAAGAACCGCAGACGTACTACCAATTCCCCGCTCCCCGCTATGTCGCAGGCCGCCCCCGCTGGAACATTAAAGACCTCGATGCATGGATATCTAGTCAGCCGAAGACAGCTTGCTAAATACCGCGTCGGCCCACGCCTGCATAACAGGACGCCGTTGCTCCAAAAGATCAGACCTCTGATACGCTTGGACAACGGCGTTTCCCGTTGCGTGAGACATACTTTTCTCAGCGAGAATATCAGGCACTCCGTTCTCCGCGCACCAATCCCTAAAGGTAGAACGGAAGCCGTGCATGGTGTACTCGGTCTTGGTCATCTTCTGAAGGATACTTCGCAGACTATAGCGACTGCCCAAGCTCTTCTCCGAGACGCCGAAGATGTACTCGCTCTTTCTCTCAATGCTCTTCAATAAATCAATCGCCTGCGTACTCAGCGGCACTCTATGAGGATAAGGCTTGCCGTCTTTGCGGCGCTCGGGCGGCACGCTCCATACCTTGTGTTCCCAATCTATCTCCTCCCACTTAGCGGGCACCGACTCGCCCACGCGGGAAGCTGTGAGGATGGTAAAGAGAATCGCCCTTCTCGATCTGTTCGTCGCAGGATAGAAGCACCCGATCTTTTCCTGAAGCACCTCTAAGGGCATAGCCTCATGGTGCTCGACCTGCTTTACCTTAGTGAGCGGCGGCAGGTCTCGCTCCAAGTTCCCTCTCCATAATGCGGGGTTGTACTCCATAAGGCCGTCGGTTATCGCGTAAGAGAAGATATTTTCCAAGCGTCCTCTGACTCTCGAAGCGGTCTCTGTCTTGGTAAGCCATATCGGTTGGAGCACCGCCAAGACATCAGCTCTCTTTATCTCCGACATCTTCTTGTCGCCTAGCACAGGCATAGCATAGGTCTTAATGGTGGAGAACCACTGCTCTTTGTGCTTCTCGTTTTTCCAAAGACGGACGCTCGCGATCTTCTCCACAGTCTTTAAGGCATAGTCTGCGAACGTCGGCTCGAATACTTTCTTGGCCTCAATCTTTAATTCGTCCTTCGGTGTCACGGGAAGCTCGCCTCTTGAGAGTCCTACCCGGAAGCGCTCAGCCAACTCTTTGGCCTCTGTGATACTGATCTTGGCTGCCGAACCGAGAGACTTCTCCCTGCGCTTGCCGTCCACCATGTATCTGAAAATATATGAGCGGGACGGACCGCGTACTAAAAGTGTGAGGTTAGGCGCCACTGAATGTTTGCCGTCGGGGAGCTTAGAGATGTTCTTGGCTGTGACCTGCATTGATGTCCTCCAAAGAAGATGTCCGCCAAATGTCCACCACTGATGATACTGCAAATGTCTCGCAGAGTCTTTTAAAGTCTCGTTCGGAAATTTAATAGGAAAGATTTAATAGGCCTAGAAGCCAATAACGACGGGCGTTTGAGAGCAAATGTCTCGTGATGTCTTGCAGTGTCTCGGATTGCCTTAATAAGAAAATGGCGGAGAAAGAGGGATTCGAACCCTCGAGACCGGTTTTTGCCAGTCTGCACCCTTAGCAGGGGTGTGCCTTCAGCCACTCGGCCATTTCTCCGCACATCGATCATTGCGATCAGGAAAGCGTATTCTATAGATAAAGTTTCGTTTTGGCAAACGACTCTAAAAAATTACAAACGTTAACATTCGCAAGAAGATCCTGCTTAACTTCCGTTGTCTGAAATGCAGTGAAAGCGAATAACTGCACTGGCTCGCTGCGCTTCGTAATTAAAAATGCGGTTTTTATCGGTTATGTAGTAAACTTGGGGAACTAAATTTTCTCGGATGCCCTTGCAATATAAACGGGCTTGATCCTCAAGTCCTTTCACGACGACTTCCCCCTTCATGGTGAAATCAAAATAACCGGAAATCTCATAGTCATTCGGTCCGATTTGTCTATCTGTCCAGCTGCATCCGGCAACAACAGAAGTCAAAACAAAGAGGCCAAGGATCGTGATTATCTTTTTCATTTTTGCTACTGTCTGAAGTCTTTTATTGCACTGTAACTGATTCGATTTTTCATTTCATCCGCTCCTGTTCGAATTGGTTAACAAGGCCTAAAGTTGTCGTTATAATCCTCCGAAACCCTATTTTTTTAGCTTCTTAATGGAGAAAAAACATGTCTAAACCTTTAGCCGGTACTAAGACCGAAAAGAATTTATGGACGGCCTTTGCCGGTGAATCTCAGGCTCGCAATAAATATGACTACTTTGCCGGTGTCGCCCGCAAAGAAGGTTTCCAGCAGATCGCCGCTATCTTCGAAGAAACGGCTTCTAACGAAAAAGCTCACGCCAAGATTTGGTTCAAAGAACTCCAGGGCATCGGCAATACTGCAGAAAACCTGAAGGCTGCCGCCAGCGGTGAACACTACGAATGGACCGATATGTACGACCAGTTCGCGAAGGACGCCGAGGAAGAAGGCTTCCCCGAACTCGCCGCTAAGTTCCGCGGTGTCGGCGCTATCGAAAAACACCACGAAGAACGTTATCTGAAGCTCTTAAACAACGTCGAAATGCAGAAAGTTTTCGAAAAGAGCGAAATCGTTATGTGGCAGTGCCGTGAATGCGGTAACCTCGTTATCGGCCCGCGCGCTCCTGAAATCTGTCCCGTCTGCTCTCATCCGCAGGCTTATTTCCAGCTTCAGGAAACCAATTTCTAATTTGGTTGACTGACTTTCCGGCCTGAGTCCCGAAAGACTTTCAAAGACAGAAGGACTCCGCCGAGAAGTAAAAAGACCCCAACAACAAGCGCCCATTTGGGCGCTTGTTGTTTATAGATTAGAGAATATATGACCGAGAAGATCGTCTCAAACACGATCATCTGACCGCTCAAGGCCACGGGCAAACGAGCGCTCATCATGTTCCAAAGCGCCATCCCAGCCCATCCGCAGATTAAACCTGCCGCGACCATCAGCAGCACGAACTTAACCGGTGTCTGTCCCAAAACCGCTCCTCCGTGGAGAAAGGTCTCAAAGTTCACCGCAACATAACAAAGCAGTGTCGCAGGCAGCATGGAAGCGCCTTGTGCCGTTGTCCAAGCCAGCGGCGAAACGTTGGGGTGCTTCAGCAACCATTGACTGTTTCGGATCGGAAACCACGTCCATAACGCCATCGCTCCGAAGCTGCACAAAAAGCCCAGCCAATACTCGACAGAAGAAGTGGCCACAGAAATTTCTGAAAATTCGTCAATATTGCCGATCCATAAACCGATTAGAATCATCGCGAGCGGCAAAGAAAGACGCCGCCAGGGCACAACAACAGTGGTCTCTGCTCCGGGTCGATTCGTCAGCAGCGCAACGTTCAACGGGATTAATGCCATCAGCATCCCGGAAGTCGGAACGCCGGCCAAGCGAACTCCTTTCGTCAAAAGAACGTAATAGACGGCGTTCCCGAAAAAACCTAAGCAAAAGGCCTTGATCCAGTCCGATGTGGTCAAAAGCGCCAGCGTCTTTCGACAGTAGTAGCAAATCACTAAACTTCCGATCGAATAGACGGTAAAACGCCCCATCGCTACGGTAGCGGGAGAATATTCAGGTAAAAGCAGCGGAATAATGTAAATAAAACCCCAAAGGGAACATCCGAGTATTCCGTACAGCACGCCCAGAAACATTTATCTATCACCTGTTTTTCTTTTAACGTCTTAATCAATTAGACTTGAGGCTATCGGATTACCACCTAAAATTTAACCTCATTTAAGAAATAGGAGTCTAAATGTTAAAACGCTCGTTTTTGGCTATTCCGCTTGTGGCTGTACTCTCCATGAGTCTCTTGACAGCTTGTGGTGATAAAAAAGAGGCCGCTGCTCCGGCAAAGGCTGAAAAAGTTTTACGCGTTGGCACCAATCCTACATTTGCACCGTTTGAATTCCAGGCTAAAGGTTCTAACGATCTGACCGGTTTCGATATTGACCTGGCTAAAGCACTTGGCAAACAGATGGGTTACAAAGTTGAACTCGTCAACCTCGGCTTCGATGGTCTGATTCCCGCGCTCTCCACAGGCAACATTGACCTCGCTGTCTCCGGAATGTCCATTACGGAAGAACGTAAGAACGCCGTTGATTTCTGCGATCCTTACTACACTTCAGGCCTGATTGTTTTAGTTCGTCCCGACGAAACCAACATCAAAGGCATCAATGATTTAGTCGGCAAAAGAATCGGTGCACAGATCGGCACAACAGGCGCTACAAAGGCCAGCTCTGTTAAAGGCGCTGACGTCAAACAGTACAACAACGCCAACGAGCCGTTCATCGAACTCGACAACAAGGGCGTTGATGCCGTCATCAATGACCAGCCGGTCGTTGCTTACTACCTCGTGAACGGCGGCAAAGGCAAGATGATCGGTGACATCATGGAAGCCGAGTACTACGGCATCGCTGCCAAAAAAGGAAACAAAGCGCTTGTAAAACAAGTAAATGAAGCCTTAGCAGCGCTTAAAAAGAACGGAGAATACGATAAAATCTACAAGAAGTGGTTCGGAGCTTAATCTGATCCCGCTGTAGAAAGAGAGGGCAGGAATCAACAGTTCCTGCCTGTTGTCATATCTAAACACTGAGAAAATCACATCACAATGGCTTTGGAACTTAACCTGAGCATTATCACAGAGAACCTGCCGCTCTTATTAAAAGGCGCCGGTATCACGCTCGAAATTACTGCTCTTTCCGTGGGATTAGGCTTACTAATCGGTATGTTTGTCGGCGTCGCCAAACTTTCTGACAACCGATTCATACGAGGACTCGCTTCTGTCTACGTAGACTGTATCCGAGGCACGCCTCTGCTGGTTCAGATTTTCTTGGTTTACTTTGCTCTTCCTCAAATTATCGGACACCGAATCGATCCGTTCGTGGCAGCCGTCGGCGCCTGCTCGATTAACAGTGGTGCCTACGTTGCAGAAATCTTCCGCGCCGGTATTCAAAGCATCGACAAAGGACAGATGGAAGCTTCCAGAGCGCTCGGCCTCAACTGGTTTCAGGCCATGCGTTTTGTGATCATGCCGCAGGCGTTTAAGCGCATCATTCCGCCGCTCGGTAACGAATTCATCGCCATGCTGAAAGACTCCTCCTTGGTGTCCGTGATCGGTTTCGAAGAACTGACTCGTACCGGCCAGCTGATCATCTCCAGAACTTACGCCGCGTTTGAAATCTGGATTGTGGTCGCCCTCTTGTACCTCATCATGACTTTGGCCATTTCACGCTTTGTCGCTTTACTTGAAAAACGCTTCTCTAAAGGCACGAGAAAATAATCATGGAAGAAAAAGATTCAAAAACGATGATCTCCGTCAAACACCTCTCCAAAAAATTCGGTGACGTGACGGTCCTCAAAGATATCAATCTGGATATCAAAGAAAAAGAAGTGGTCGTGATTATCGGACCGTCCGGAAGCGGCAAAAGTACGATTCTGCGCTGTCTGAACCACTTGGAAACCCCGAGCGGCGGCGAAATCGTTATCGACGGCATCAAGCTCGAAGAAGGTGCAAACCTAAATGCCATTCGCCGTGAAGTCGGCATGGTCTTCCAAAGGTTTAATCTGTTCCCGAACATGACCGTTCTGCAGAACATCATGCTCGCTCCGATGCAGGTTCGCGGTAAATCTAAAGAAGAAGCTAAAGAAAAAGCCATGCGTCTGCTCAAACGCGTCGGTTTGGAACATAAAGCCGATGCAATGCCGGATGAACTGTCCGGCGGCCAACAGCAGCGTGTTGCTATCGCCCGCGCCTTAGCCATGAACCCGAAAGCCCTCCTCTTTGATGAACCGACCAGCGCTCTTGACCCGGAAATGGTGAAGGAAGTTTTGGACGTCATGAAGTCGCTTGCCAAAGAAGGCATGACCATGGTGGTGGTCACACACGAAATGGGCTTCGCCAAGGAAGTCGGCGACCGCGTGATGTTCGTAGACGGCGGCTTAATTGTCGAAGAAGCCACGCCTGAAGAATTCTTCTCTCATCCGAAGAACAAACGAACTCAGGATTTCCTCTCCAAGATCCTGTAGCCTCGGTTTCAGCTTTTCTTTTCTGCAAATCAGACCTTCGGGTCTGATTTTTTATTGAGAAAAGATTTTTCGTTTGCCTTTCTTAAATAGAATAGGATTTATCGTTTTTCCATAAAAATTTGCATAACAAGAGTACAAATATGAAAATTTCTCGTCTTTGCCTTCTTGCGGCATCCCTTGCCGCAGTCCTGACCGTTACCGGCTGCGATGATAAAAAAACGGCTACTCCTGCTGCTCAGGCCTCTGCTGCTAAAACATATAACATCGGTGTTGTTCAGCTTGTCGAACATCAGGCGCTTGACGCTGCCAACAAGGGCTTTGTCGACGGCCTCGCATCCAAGGGTTTCGTAGAGGGCAAGAACGTCAAATTTGACTTCCAGAATGCTCAGGCGGATCAGTCCAATCTTCGCAATATCGCAACCCGTTTTACCGGCAATAAGGTTGACTTGATCGGCGCCATTGCAACGCCTGCGGCTCAGACTATGGCCAACGCCACGAACAAGATTCCTATCGTCGCAACCGCTGTCACCGATTTTGAAATCGCCAAGCTCGTCAAGAGTAATGACAAACCGGGGACCAACGTAACCGGGTCTTCCGATATGGCGCCCATCAGCAGCTTACTGGAACTGATCGTCAAAATTTATCCTAACGCCAAAAACGTCGGTGTGATGTACTCCTCCAGCGAAATCAATTCCGAACGTCAGGTTCAGATCTTCAAAGAAGAAGCCAAGAAGCACAATCTCAACGTTCGCGAAGCAACTGTCTCTAACGTTAATGACATCCAGCAGGCTGCTCAGAGCTTAGTGGGCAAGGTTGACCTTATCTATACACCGACGGACAACACCATTGCATCCGCTGTTTCGGCTCTAATCAAAATCACCGAAAAAGCCAAACTGCCGGTCTTTGCCGGGGAAGGCGGTGAAGTGAAAGGCGGAGCAACGGCCGCTATCGCGATTGATTACTACGAACTCGGCAAGATCGCAGGCACCATGGCGGCCGATATCCTTGAAGGCAAAGCCAAGCCAGAAACCATGCCGATCCAGTATCAGAAGAACTTCAAGACCGTTTTCAACGAAACCGCCGTTAAGAATCTCGGCTTGACCATCCCGGCTGATGTGAAGCACGAACTCGTTAAGTAATCAAAAGTTCTTTCGATGTTAGATTTAGTTTTATCCACCGTTTCTCAAGGCTTGCTGTGGGCCATTATGGCCCTCGGCGTCTTCCTTACTTTCCGCGTCCTGGATATCGCAGACTTGTCCGTTGAAGGCACCTTCCCTCTCGGTGCTGCTGTCGCAGCTACCTTGATCGACGCAGGTCACTCGGTTTGGTTTGCCATGCTGATTGCGCTGATCGCGGGCTGCATCGGCGGTACGGTCACCGCACTGCTGACCACCAAGCTTAAGATCCCGGCACTGCTTTCCGGCATTCTGACCATGATCGGCCTTTACTCCGTCAACCTCATGATCATGGGAAAAGCCAACGTCCCCCTGCTCCGCGCAGAAACCGTCTTTACGCTGACCGAGGATCTCTTCGGTGTTTCTTCGGTTGTCGCTACCCTGATTGTGGGTTTAATCGCAACGACAGTAGTCGGTGTGATCATGTATTGGTTCTTCGGCACTGTGCTGGGTACTGCTATTCGTGCCACCGGCTGCAACCCTCAGATGGCCCGTGCGCAAGGCATCAACACCAACGTCATGGTCATTCTCGGACTGCTTATCTCTAACGGTTTGGTCGCCCTTTCCGGCGCCCTCGTTGCCCAAAGCAACGGCTTTGCCGACGTGGGTATGGGTACCGGCACTATCGTCATCGGCTTGGCGTCGGTCATTATCGGTGAAGTGCTTTTCGGAACGCGCAGCTTTAAGAACTGGCTGATTTCCGTCGTGCTCGGCTCTGTGGTGTACCGCGCCGTGATCGCCATCGTTCTGGAACTGGGCATGCCGCCGAACGACCTCAAACTGTTCACCGCTGTTTTGGTTGCTATCGCACTTTCTCTGCCTTTGATCAAAAACAAATTCGCCATCATGAAGCGTTCGGAGGAAGCCGATGCTTAAGATTACTCATCTCCATAAGACTTTCTTCCCCAACACGCCGAATGAGAAAAAGGCGCTTCGCGGTGTGAACCTGACGCTCGAAGAAGGAGACTTTGTCACCGTTATCGGTTCCAACGGTTCCGGCAAATCTACTTTGATGAACTGCATTGCAGGCGTTTTTTATCCTGATAAAGGCCACATTCTCATTGACGGAGTCGACGTCACACGCATGCCCGAGCATGTTCGCGCCAAGTACATCGGACGAGTTTTCCAGGATCCGATGAAAGGAACGGCTGCCGATATGCAGGTAGCCGAAAACCTCGCAATGGCAAGCCGCCGTGGCAAACCTTTATCGCTCAAGTGGAGCTCTCAGAGTAGTCAGTTGGCTGAGTTCCGTGAGGCTTTGAAAGAGCTGGATTTAGGTCTTGAGAACCGTCTGGAAACCCGCATCGGAACGCTTTCCGGCGGCCAAAGACAATCCATCACGCTGCTGATGGCCACTCTGGTTCCGCCCAAGCTTTTACTTCTGGACGAACACACCGCTGCCTTAGACCCGAAAACGGCTGAGAAAGTCTTAAATCTGACGCAGAAGCGTGTTTCTGAGGGCAATCTCACCACGCTGATGATCACGCACAATATGCGAGATGCTCTGCGTTTCGGCAATCGTCTGATCATGATGCACGAAGGCCGTGTAGTGGTAGACGTAAAGGGAGAGCAAAAGAAGGAACTAACGATTCAGTCTCTCCTGGAGCTTTTCGAGAAGGCCAGCGGCGCAGAGTTCGATGATCCCGAAGCCCTTCTTACCGTCGACTAACAAAAACTTTTGAAATTCTTCCGGTCCCGGTCTGTTAAGAAAATAGGCCGGGATTTTTTATGAATTCAATTTTGTATCGCGGCGTACCGTCGTCATCCACTTGCTCGCGAACTTCGGAGCCGACGCCGCCCACATAAATCAGCGTTTTGCCCCGCCAAACCAAAGGCAGGTTCTTGCGTTCAAACTCAGGGATCCCTGCTTCCTGGAAGAGCATTTTGAGGGCTTTGCGGGGACGGAATTTATGAATCTTAATTTTCTCACCGCCGGAGCGCCGGCGAATCGAGAGCGGCTGAGCTTTCAGATAACCTTCGTTAAAGCCCTCTTCGGCCGGTGTGAAAACAAGCTTCCCGTTGTACTGTGGTAAGTCAATTTCAGGTTCTCCGTGCCATTCGACAATGATCTCAGCTTCGCTTTCCGGCTTTTCATGCTCGGTGACCATAAGACGAGACCCGTATTTGCGAATTTCTAAACCGTCGGAGAACATGAGACAGACACTTTGCTTTGTCGTCTCTTTGATCTGGCGAATCATTTCCAGCAGACGCGTCCTCGGCAGGGGTTTAAAACCTACTCTGTCGAGCCACAATCTCAGAACCCGAGCTCTGCGTCCAGCAGGAAGTGCTAAAAAATCGTCAATACGAAGGTATTTCCCGTCGTTCTCAGACGCTTGATTAAAGTCGTCTTCGGCGACATCACAAAGCGTCTCTGCCGCTTCTGCTATCAGCTCTATGCTGCGGGCTGCGGCTGTTTTGAATCCCGGACGAATCTTTTCCAGTTCGGGAATGATGTTGTGCCGAATCGCGTTGCGAAGATATTTCGTATCTTCATTACTTTCATCTTCGACCCACTTGATACCTCGAATTTCGGCAAAACGTTCCAGTTCTGTCCTTTGAAACCCGAGCAGCGGACGCATAATCGTGCATCCGTCTTTGCGAAGCAGCGGAGGCATGGCGGCTAATCCCGCAGGACCTGAGCCTCTCATCCATTGAATAAAGAACGTTTCGAGCTGATCGTCTAAATGATGAGCCGTTAAGATCGCGTCCGCCGCTACCTTCCTCGCTTCCTCTTCGAGAACTTCATAACGAAGCTGACGCGCTTCAGCCTCAAAACCGGCGCCGCCCGAAGGCACTGTCACTTTTCTGAGAACAAACCGCACACCGCACTTCTTCGCGCGCTCTTCACAAAACTCAGCCCATTCGTTGGCGTGCTTTGAAAGGCCGTGGTGGACGTGGACCGCGGTAATTTCGCCGTAAGACTTTCCCTTGAGCTGGGAGACTGCGTAAAGCAGAACGGAGGAATCCAGACCGCCCGAGAAGGCGACAATCACATTGATCGGTTTCTCGCCGGAAGCAATCGGCAGTCCGTCGGCGGACAGCTGCAGCTGTCGGGCAGTATTTTCAAGAGCTGTCCGGACACGCGTTGTAATGCCGCGGACAGTTTTCTTTTCAGAAGGATTATTTTTCGACTTCGGCATATTTTCCGTAGTTGAGGAGCTTCTTGTAGCGCTCTTCCAGAAGCTCCTCGGTGCTCATGCGCTTCAGCGTGCGAAGGGAATCGCTCAAAGAACGCTTTAAGGTTTGGGCCATCGCTTCAGGATCGCGATGAGCGCCGCCTAAAGGCTCAGGCAGGATCTTGTCGATCAGACCGGCATCAAACAGCTGGTAAGCGGTCAATCCCAAGGCCTTTGCTGCATCCGGAGCCTTAGCTGCACTCTTCCACAAAATGGAAGCACAGCCTTCCGGCGAAATAACAGAATAAGTGGAATACTGAAGCATCTGAACGACATCAGCCACTGCAATCGCCAAGGCGCCGCCGGAGCCGCCCTCGCCAATTACCGTTGCAACGATCGGCGTTTTCAGTCGACTCATCACAAAGAGGTTGTGACCGATCGCCTCGGACTGCCCGCGCTCTTCAGCGCCGATGCCCGGATAGGCACCCGGTGTGTCGACGAAGGTAAAGATCGGCATGGAGAACTTCTCGGCTGTCTGCATCAAGCGGAGCGCTTTGCGATAGCCTTCCGGACGGCTCATTCCGAAATTACGGAGCGTTCTTTCGCGCGTATCACGGCCTTTCTGATGTCCGATCACCATAACCGGCTCACCGTTAAAACGAGCCATGCCGCCGACAATAGAAGGATCATCCGCGTAAGCACGATCACCGTGCAGTTCATGGAAGTCCGTAAAAATCATGTTGATGTAATCCAGTGTGTACGGACGATTCGGATGGCGAGCCAAAAGCGACATTTCCCAAGGAGAAAGCTTATTGAAGATTTCTTTGAGAAGTTTGGCTTTTTTCTTTTCAAGCCCGTTGATGTCGCTCGTTAAATCCAAACCTTCGGATCCGGAGCTCATATCGCGGAGTTCCTGAATTTTTTCCTCAAGCTGAGCAACGGGTTTTTCAAATTCTAAGTAAGTGACTTTTGCCATGTTATTCCTTTAGTACTGCATCGGTCCGTTGTTAAGGCTTCGCCATAAATACCATGTGCCGGCGGTTTTCCATGGACCCCATTTGGCAATCACCGATGACATTTCTTCTTTTCGGTCGGCCGCTGACCATTCTTCAAACGCGATCTCCGGAAAATACGCTTGGCCGACGGCTTTGATAAAGCCGTAATCGAGCATTGGAGCAACATCCGGACGACGCAGCGCAAAGATCAAAAACATTTCCGCCGTCCAGGGGCCTACGCCTTTGATGGTACAAAGTTCCTTGATAACTTCCTCATTGGAACGATGTTGAAAGCCGTCGGCCGCATCCGGATTCTCGAGAAAAAAGCGACAGATATCAAAAACGTACTCAATCTTACGTTCGCTCAAACCTGCGGTCCTCAAGGTTCGACGATGTTTTCGGGTAATAATTTCAGGTTTTATTTCTTTACAGGCTTTAGCAAACCGTTCCCATATGTTGGCCGCCGCTTTAACGGAGATCTGCTGCCCGATCACGGAGCGCAGCAGCGTCTCAAAAGGATTCCCGCGAGTCGCAAGAAATCCTTCAGGATTGGCGCGAATGATTTGGGCCATGACGGGATCAGCTTCGGAAAGCTCCTTTTTAGCTTGATCCCACCATTCGGGTTTTTCGGTTTGCTCTGCCATAGAGATTAAGCTCTGCGCCAAGTCGTCACACCGCCGGGAGCATCTTCCAAAACAATATTCTTTTCTAAGAGCTCCTTACGGATTTCATCAGCTCTTGCCCAGTTCTTAGCAGCCTTTGCCGCCTTTCTTTCCGCGATCAAGGCTTCGACAGCTGCTTCGTCCACTGAATCCACGGCGCCTTTGACGAAGGCTTCTGGGTCTAGCTGGAGGATGCCAAGCACACCGCCGAGTTTTTTGAGCTGGCGTGCAAGTTCAGGAGACTTCGTTTGGTTGACTTCTTTGGCCAATTCGAAGAGAACAGCAACAGCCTGAGCCGTATTGAAATCGTCATCCATCGCTTCTTTGAACTGAGCGGCATACTTTTCGTTCCAGTCCAGAGGGTTGTCGTCTGCTGGCGTATTTTTGAGCGCCGTATAAAGACGAATCAGTGCCTGATGAGCGTCTTCGACCAAAGCAGAAGAGAAATCGATCGGGCTTCTGTAGTGGGAGCGCAGTAAGAAGAAACGGAGCGTTTCGTTGCCGTTCTTGTCGCCGTACTGAGTGTTCGTTTCCTTTAAAGCATCACGGATGGTCCAGAAGTTGCCGAGAGACTTACTCATTTTCTCGCCGTTGACGCGCAGCGGACCGGAGTGCATCCAGGTGTTCACGAACTTCTTACCGTTGGCAGCTTCACTCTGAGCGATTTCATTTTCATGGTGCGGGAACATCAAGTCAGGACCGCCGCCGTGAATATCAAAGGTTTCTCCAAGCAGATCACAGCTCATGGCAGAGCACTCAATATGCCAGCCGGGACGTCCTTTGCCCCATTTGGAATCCCACTCGGGTTCACCGGGTTTTGCTCTCTTCCAAAGTGCAAAGTCCAGCGGATCCTGCTTGGCTTCCTCAACTCTAACGCGCTCCCCGGGCTGCAGTTCGTCGACTTTCTTGCCAGACAAGGCGCCGTAGGGTTTAAATTTACGAACGGAGAAATCGACGTCACCATTCTTGTCCTGATAGGCATAGCCCTTTTCTTCGAGCTTCTCGATCAGGGCAAGCATCTTAGGAATGTATTGAGTCGCTCTCGGCTCAACGCTCGGAGGCAAGCAGCCGAGTTCACCGAGATCTTCCTGCATGCGCTTGGTATAGGTCTCGGCCAGCTCGGACGGCAGAATCTTGCGTTCAGCCGCACGTTTAATAATCTTGTCGTCAACATCGGTTACGTTGCGGACGAATTTGACGTCGTAGCCGCTCTCCTGGAGCCAGCGTCTTGCCACGTCAAAAGCGATAAATGTTCTTCCGTGTCCAATGTGGCAGTCATCGTAGACGGTAACGCCGCAAACATACATTCCGACTTTTCCGGGTGTAATGGATTTAAAGGGCTCCACACTACGAGAGAGCGTGTTGTAAATTTTTAAGGCCATCGGACTTCCTTTCGTTAATGGAACAGCCGGATTGAGTCGAAGCTTCCTAACTTCTGCTCGCACCGAGCCTAATTTGTTGATTTTACCAAATGGAAGCCTCCACACCTAAGCCGGAAACCGTCTGTACCAAAGTCAGAAACACCGTCCTTCTAAGTGGAAATCCCTAGAGCTAACATTCCTAATAAATTGAAGTCTAATTAGACTTAGAGATGTTGTTTTAAGGAGCTCGTAATGAAGCGGTTCGCAATCATCTTTGCTTTATTATCTTTGCCTTTCATTGCCGGCTGTATGCACCACGGCCATTATTACAACGACCATCGTCCGTACGCCTCCGACGGCTACTACGGACCTCATCGGTACTACAACTCGGCATACCCGCAATATCCCTGCGCAGAACCTCAGCAGAGAATGCCCCGTCGTGGTCACTATCGGTACTAAGAAAAATTTTATTGAGCATTTCTGACACAAAATTGATTCAGAAAGCTCTTAGATCGAGTAGGGGGACGGATTGCTCCGCCCCTCTCTCACAGCACCCATCGTGCGGTACCGCAATGGGCGCTTCATTAACGAATCTCCATAAAGCGGAGAGAGTACAGGCCTAATCTTACAAAACGGTCGTTCTTGATGGCTTGATTCATGTGCGATTGCCCTGAGTTCCACCAAGCACCTCTTCCATTACCAGAACTTTTCCAGGCTCTTTCGGGATCGATTCCAAGTTTCACAAGATTTCGTTCTCTCGTTTTCGATTTCTTCCATGCTATCCAGATAAGTTTCCTGAGATGATGTCGGATTCTTTGGTCCATTTCTTCCCAGTATTGCTTTCTGTCGTCCAGACGATAGTAGTTCCTCCATCCTCTAAGGATTGGAGTAATAGCTTTAATCGTCCATCCTAGTGAAGTCCCCCGCGCAGTGTTAAATATCTTGTGTAGTTTCGCCCACAGCCTCTTTACGGACTTTTGTGCCACGACAATACGTGTACAGTCTGCTTTCGAGAAGGTGTACCCGAGAAAGACCGAGTCCCTCGGACGAAAGGTGCCACTCTTGTCACGATTTACTCGCAACTTGAGTGTCTCCTCTACATATTTGGTGATATTTGTCAGAACTCGCTGAGCCGCTTTCTCTGATTTCACATAGATATTGCAGTCGTCCGCGTAGCGGACATGGTTGAGTCCTCTTGTTTCCAATTCCCGATCCAAATCCGTCAGCATAATGTTTGACAGTAGCGGACTGAGCGGCGATCCCTGAGGTACGCCTTCCAGTCTTGGACTTACAAGCCCGTCTTCCATGATGCCTGCGTTTAGGTATCGCCTGATTAGTTTCAAGATTGCCTTGTCGTCGATGACTCGGCTGACTCTGTCCATCAAAATATCGTGGTTGACCCGGTCGAAGAATTTGGACAAGTCCATTTCAACGACCCATCTATTTCCATCTTCGATGTACTTTTGAGCTCTTTGCACTGCCTGCTGGCAGTTCCGTCCCTCTCTGAACCCATAACTTTTGTCCGAGAATTGATCCTCGAACGCGTCTCCAATGGTCATCACTATGGCCTGTTGGATTGTTCGGTCCAAGAGAGTTGGAATTCCTAACATCCGTGTGCCCCCGTTTGGCTTGGGTATATCCACGCGTCGAACGGGAGCGGGAATGTAGGTACCGTTTTTAAGTTTCTGTCTGATCTTCTCCCCGTGAACTCGCAAAAGGTTAGGAAGTTGCTCATAGGTTATCCCGTCTATGCCGGGTGCTCCTTTGTTCTTGATAACCTTCTGCGCCGCATCGTCGAGATAGAAACATACTAAATCGATGAGCGGACAGCCTCTAGGTTCAGCTTTCATCCAATGTGACTTCGCCACGACTAGCTGCTCCTTCTAACGACATGGTCTTCGAGGCAGTCTTTGGCGCGGATTTCGTTGCGTTGATTGATTTTGCCCCACTTCTTCGAAAAGCTACACGACTCCGGGTTCTTATCTGCACGGCCCGGAGGCGTCTTTGCGAATCGAACCGAATATATCTGAGGACGTTCCAGAGACTAGGTCTCGAAGGCTATGGCCCTCACAGGAAATTAACAGTCTTTTTCTCCGTTGAGACGGGTGAGAACACGGACCAGCACTTCAAAACCGATGGGCATGCTTCTGACGTCATCGGGGTCAAAGTCAGAGCGATGGTTGCAGGTGCTGTCTGCTCCGTAATAGAAATGGGCTGCTTTTCCCCCGAGTTTTTGTACACGGTCCATCATCACGGTGAAGTCTTCGCTACCGCCTTTTTCACTGTAGCGACCGACACCCTTTTCTCCTACCGTTTCGCAGGCACATACTTCAAGAAGGTCGGCCAGTTCGGGGGACGGATTCATGGTGTAGGCCTGACCGACCTTCTCGATCCGGTAAGTCACATCAAAAGCTGCGCAGGCAAACTTCACGGATCGCTCGGCTTCAGAGAAAGCGTATTGACAGAGTTCGTTGGATGCTCCGCGGACTTCCATTTCCATCTTGGCCTTGACGGGGATCACATTGCGCATTTCACCGGCAGTCAGTTTTCCGCAGCTGATGGAAGTCAGTCCATCACCATGCTTGGGCATGCTCCCGCAGAGAACCAAGGCGTGAGCTGCCGCCATCAGAGCATTTCTTCCGTCTTGCGGATTAGCCACTGAGTGTGCCGCTCTGCCCTCGAGATGAACGTCAAATTTAATCGTGGCATTGTACCCAGGCTCGGAAATGAATACCTGTCCAAGGCGCGGAGTGCATGCGATGTGAGCCCCGACGAGATAGTTCACGTCGTCTAGGATACCGCTTTCGGTCATAGCAAGTGCGCCTCGAGTACCCTCTTCTGCGGGCTGAAAAAGAAGTTTTACAGTGCCGTTGAGCTCAGCTTCATGAACTTTAAGCCAATGAGCCATAGCCAAGCCGGTAGCCGCATGGCAGTCATGGCCGCAGGCATGCATCTTTCCCTGGAATTCGGACCTAAAGCCTTCTTTATTGGGGATGTGGTCCACATTCTCGGTTTCGGTGACGTAAAGCGCATCGATATCAAAGCGAAGTGCTGTCACAGGGCCCGGACGGCCGGTTTCCAGAATCGCGGCACACCCAGTATAGCCCTGACAGGCACCAATCGCCTCCTTGGAAATTCCGAGTTCAACTGCCTTGCACTGAGCAGCTTCGACTTCGGTTTTGGACCTTCCCATTACAAAGTCAGGGTTAATAATAGCTTTACCGAGAAGGACTTCATAGCCGAGCTCGTTAAGTCTCTCGGCGATGATGGCTGTAGTCCGGAATTCGGTCCAGCCGGTTTCAGGATATTTGTGAAAAGAGCGGCGGAAGCTGACCATCTCTTCAGTGTAGTTTTTCAGATCTTCAAACATGGTTTTTCTTTGGTGTAGCAGATTGACTGATGGGCCTTCACGTTATTCCGGTCAGGACGGAAGCGTTGTAATGTCACCTGCCTCTTCATCATATAAAAAGTGAAAGAAGGGGAAAGGCGATGACTGTAAAACTAGGATGGGACAGGGAGCGGAGGAGCAACCCCGAGTTTTTCCCGACTTCGGTCTCAGAAGATAAAGATCTCCTGAGACTTACTATGTTTTACGAGAGGCTGCGGGAACCCAAGAGATCAGGAAAAGATAAGCAGCGAGAGAATTGCAACGATCATTGCGGGGGCTGTTCTTTGAACAAGGCTCAGCGGGTTGGTGCGGCAAAGACCTGCGATCACGATCACAACACCGGCAATCGGACTCATCGTGCGACCAAGGGCACCGGAGACATAAGCCAGGTTTCCGAGTTCAATAACGGACATGCCGAAGGTGGCTGCGTGAGGTGTTACAGCTTCGTTAAATGCCATCGTGGCAGCGTCGCCTAAACCGACGAGGATGGCCATGAAGTATGGTCCGAGAATGCCGAACCAGCGAGCATATTCATTGGATGTCTTGAGCACTTCGATCATGTCGCCGACGAGACCGCTGGCACGCAGACCCATGGCAAAAACGCTAGCCGAAATGATGATACTGACGATATTGGCAAACCCTTTTCCGCAACCGTTAAAAAATTCATTAACAACTTTTGAAGGATTGGTTCCGGTAACGCAGATAGCGAAGATAGCACCCACGACCATAGCTTGGGCTACACCCATCTTGACCATCGGAAGACAGGTATTGCCGATGATCAAAAGAACAAGTGGGAAGAGAGGAGCAAAAGCTTTAAGGATATTGATGCGCTCCACGGTTTCGCCGAGGCTTTCCATTCCGTCGAAGGATTCGCCTCCCCTATAGTCTTTGCGAATGAATTCAACAACGGTCACGCCAATAACAGCGATGGCCCAAAGAATCAGGTACGTATTCATATTCTTAAGAATGAATTCCATACCGGAAATGCCAACATACCCGCCCACCATGTTCTGGTGAGGGCTTCCCGGGTTCATGAAAGAGCCTATTGTTCCCGCAAGGATGGCAGCACCGGCACCTACCGGTTTGATACCAGCCCGGATCATGACCGGGATTAGCGAAGCGCCTACAGCGGCTGCACAACCAGCTGCACTCGGAATAGCAGTGTTAACCAGCAGCGTGACGATAGTGCAGGCAGGGATCAAAAGAATGCCGAGTTTCTTAAGAGGCTTGGACAGAAGACCGACCAAATGGAGGTCGCATTTGGTCAGCGTAATAACAAAGGCAAAACCCATGGCGCCGCAGATTGCCTGCACCAGAGTTCCATTAGTCATCATCTTGGCGAACTGATTCAGACCGTCAAGAGGTTTCAGTGCGGTACAGCAGAGAAAGAGGCCAGAACATAAAAGCGTCGTTCGGACATCCCATTTTTTTACAAGAGCCGCAACGGTCAAAACAATGACCGCGACAGCAATCCATGAGGTGAGCTGCATATTTTCTCCAGAGGTTTTGTGGAACTTAAAAAATCATAAATAAGTCTTTTTCTGTAAAAAATATGCAATAACTATATTTAATAACTCAGTTATAAGAGCATTGATTTTTAAGTTGACTTCTGCCCTGTTGCGTTTTAAGGATATTTCAATACTGTCTTGCACTTAAAATTAAAAAAAACATCAATTCGCATATCACATTTATATATTTTTCAACTCCGTCAACTCTTATATAAGACTATTGAATAAATTTATTAAATAGCTGAGAAATCTCTGTTGCATATTTAATTAAAGACTAAAAGCCAATAATAAAAAACAGAAAAACGCATTTACTCACCAAGGAGAAAAGTATGAAAAAAGTACTGACGCTCTGCTCGGCTTTAGTCATCCCAATTCTGTATGCCTCTGATGCTCATGCAGAGGTCACACTCTACGGAAAAATCGAGACGGCCGTCCATATCGAAAAACAGCGCGGAGGCGACACTCTTGTCAATATGGATGACCAGGGCTCACGTGTCGGTCTCAACATCGTTGAAGATTTAACAGGTAAATGGAAAGTAAAGGGATATCTGGAAATCGGTTTCAACTCCGACAACGGTACCTACAACCAGACGACAGGCAATAAACCCGGTACAACACTCTTCGGACGCCGTTCCATTCTCGCTGTTGCCAATGAAGATTACGGCGAACTGGGCATGGGCCGCATGGGTAGTGTCCGCTCCACCATTTCCCCCTACAGTCTGGTTATGGCCTGGATCGATCCGATGGAAACCGCCTACGGCGACATCGCTTCGATCGGAAACGTTTGGGGCAACGATCCGCGCTCCAATAACTGCGTGACTTACGTTACTCCCCGTATAAACGGCTTCAAACTCGGCGCAACGTGGTCTTTCGCTACGACAGACGACGACAATCATCCGGCTCACGAAAACAACCGCATGCTTTCGCTCGGCGGTAACTGGCAGAACAAGATTTTCGGTGTCTACGCAGGCTTCACTAATATGTGGTGGGGCCATGACAACGGCAAGAGTACCGATTGGGTCGACAATGGTAAAAAATACACTCGAGCAAATTCTCAAGCCTACACGTTAGGCGCAACTTGGAAAGCTACGGATGCCCTGAAACTTTACATCGGCGGCCAGTACATGAAGAACTGGCGCAATGCGAGCGGTTGGAATCTTGACTCGATTAAGACAACTGTAGATGGTGTCGCTTATACAGATGCTGACCGCAAATACGGCATTGATGCCTGGAACACCATCATAGGCTTCCGTTATCACCCAGATGCTCATTGGCGTTTCGTCCTCGATTATGTGAGTCTCTTCGGTCACCACAAGATGGCAGATTCTCAAAAACTGAAAGCCAGCCGTCAGAACATCAACGGCGCTATCGAGTACAAGATTACAAAACGTACGATGGCTTATATCCACAGCTCCTACTCGATCGGCCGTAAGCAACTCAATACCCCGAAGGTCAACACCTGGGTTTCTCACGTAGGTCTGCAGCATTGGTTCTAATTGATCACTTGACAATCCTTTAAACGAATCCTCTCCAATTGATTCTTTGCCCCAACTCTTCCAGTCCTCCTTTGGAATCAGTCGGGGCTTTTTCATGGAACGCCACCGACCCCTCTCGCGTTTTCCATCTCCTCGCTGAAGATATCTAACCCAGCTGGCTTTCTTCATGCACGCGCAAAGATCGGCGTGCAAAATTAAAGGCCCCGTCAAAAAATGAGGCTGCCTGAGTTTGCGTAATCGGAAAGGCTTACGGGGAAATCTGAGAAAAACTCGCGGGCAAAGAGTCAGCGACTCAAAATCATGCTTTGGTTTTCCGTGACGTTTAGGAGAAAACGCAGCTCCACAATTTCCCCGTAGGAATTATGAGAAGTCCTCTGAATCATGATCCCGGGGAACGGAGTCTGAACTCCTGCCTTCTGGGCCTGTTCAGGATTGAGGAGCACGGCACGTGCAACATCTTGCATGTGCGTAACGGTCACACCGTAGACTTCCTGATAAAAAGCATAAATAATCGGATAGTCACTGCTCGTCAACTTTTCTAACGTGAGGCCCGGATAAAAACGCTCAGGAAGATAAATATCGTCAAAGCACACCACTTCCCCGTTAGGTGCCCAGGAAGTCTCTCGGCGAATGTGAAAAACCCGTTCACCCTGCTGCGTCCCAACCCTCTGAAGCACTTTTCCGAGAGGAGCAATCTTCTCAAAGCTCACAATCTTCGACTGACCGACCTTCAGAGTGACGTCGTCTGACTCAAACCAGTTAATCCGCGTCTTGACGTTTGATACATTTCTTCGGAAGCTCGCGACGAAGGTTCCACGCCCCTGATGACGAACAAGGATTCCCTCCTGCACTAAGGCCTGAAGGGCTCGGCGGACCGTCCCCTGGCTCACACTGTACATATCTGCAAGGGCAAGCTCATTAGGAAGCATGGCATTAGCCTGCCAGACACCCTTGCGGATCTGGTCGATGATCTTTTCCTTAACCTGTTCAAAAAGAGGTTTGGAGCAGACAGCATCCGAGTAGTAGAGAGAGGGCATGTTTTTCTCCTTTGGGATTAGACAGAGAAGAGGTTCTGTTAGTTACAATTCTAAAATAGAGTTGATTCATTTCAGATGGACCCCGAAAACAGAGACCATCGCCGCATGTAACACCCCTCGGGTTGCTGAAGAGGATTTTCACAGCATTGTATTGTTTTCATCGATCTCTCCGACAAACTGCAGAAATTTGATCGCTGTGTGAATTCAGTCATCAGTTACAAGGGTGAAGTCACACAAACATTCTCGAATAACTCTCATTTGACTGTCACTCGTACAAATACCTATTCTTATAACTCATTTATAAAGGTTACTGTGTTAAAAAAAATCAGTCATCTTTGCTAGATGACTATCTGAGCTACAAAAGCTAGATAGGAGAGCTTTCGAACGATTCCTAGAATCATCTGCAACAGAAAAAATTTCTTTTACCGATTGCAGTTTCTATGGAAAACAACATTCTTAAAACACGCTGGCTCTATCTCTTGCTTTTCTGCGTGGTTAACCTTTTCACTGGCCTTCTCTATTGCTGGAGCGTTCTTTCCCTCCCTCTTGCAGAGCACCTCTCTCAGGCTGTAGGAGAGCCGGTAAAAGTTCAGGACCTTGCACTTGCCTTCAGTTTTGCCAGCTTCATCAACCCGGTCGGAATGATCATCGGCGGGTATTTTTGTGACCGCTTCGGCCCGAAGATTGTGCTCGTTCCCTCCGGCCTGATTGTCGCCTTAGGCCTTGCTCTGACTTCTATTGCAACTTCCGTCGCCCAAGTCAATATCTTCTTCGGTCTGATCTTCGGTTTCGGCGTAGGCCTGACTTACACGTCGACAATCGGAAGCGTCCTTAAATACTTCCCGGACCGTGCAGGTTTTGCGGGCGGTCTGGCATCCATGGCCTACGGCTGCTGCGCAATCATCCTCCCCCCAATAGCTAATCTTCTTATCCAGAACTTCGGCACTTCCATGAGTCTACGAATCCTAGCGATATGTTCAGGCTCCGTCATCGTCATCGGAGGTCTTCTTTCCCAGAAATGTCCTTCCGGAATTGCGATTGCTTTGAAAAAAGTTCTATCCAATAAGAAAACAAAACTTTCCTGTGCAGGCCCAGACAAGGATTGGAAGCAGATGCTGGCAACTCCGGCATTCTGGCCCATGCTCTTTCTCTACATCTCAGGATGCACTGCTCCGTTGATGATGTTTTCTTCCGCATCATCGATCGCACAGATGCAGGCGGGATTCACACCAGCGGCGGCCGCTCTCTGCGTTTCTGCGATCGCCTTTGCGAACACCGTAGCACGATTCATTGCCGGTTCTGCTTCAGACAAATTCGGTCGCCTTCCTTCTCTGGCCTGTGCTCAGATTCTCTCATTCGTCGGCTTGGGTTGCCTCATGGCTGCAACTCAGGAAAATCAAAGCTTCTTCGTAGCCGGTCTCATCCTTCTTGGCATCTGCTACGGATCCTTCGTAGGCATTTATCCTGGCTTCACGGTAGATCAGTTCGGATCCAAACATAACAGCGTTAATTACGGAATCATGGCCGCTGGCTTTTCGCTGGGTGGCGTATTAGGACCTGTAATACTCACAGTGACAGCTGACGGTTCCAACTTCAGCTTAGCCTATATATCTGCCACTTCAGTCGGTTTGGTAGGCGCTGTCTGTTGGCTGGTTTGCATCCGCCTATTGAGTAAAAACAAGAAGGAGTTCAATCGCCGGACGGCTACCTGACGCCCCTCGAAGAACCCTGAAAAATTTTAGCAATGACGTAACCACTCCCTGCCCACTCCTTGGGCGTCTTTTTTCTTGGTTGGAGCTTTCTCCCCAAAAATTTTAATCAATAATCTGAGAACGACAAACAGTCCTTTTCGGAAGGAGCGACTCGGAAAATGCGGTGTTAAGGGAGTTGGTCTTTGAAATATTGGTTTGCAACCGGCTATCTCCGGTAAGAAAGAATCCCTGAGAGAATACTTACGTCTCGGTCATCCCTCTGATTCATCTTAAGAGCCCTTTGCCTGCCTTCTTTTGCTCAGTTTTATCCGGGTATCTTCCATCCCGGCCAACTGAGGGCTACTTTGCCAAAAAGAGCTGCAGAAGGTCAAGGAATCTCTGCATAAAAGGTGGGTAATGTGATATAATTAGCGCGCTACCAAAAAGTGTGATTATGAAGATTAAAGCTCCCT